>JACCDO011416495.1_pt1 | contig 49132 bp, 45 predicted proteins | sample 7446101 | NCBI WGS metagenome assembly JACCDO01 (sample SAMN15323440, study PRJNA562643) | freshwater metagenome | isolation source: river surface water | place: USA:Blue River Watershed | collected 2017-08-16 | reverse complement strand
CAATTGGAATGCGTTCAAGAACACTTATGAAAGTTGCACTTCGCGTGATGGGCAACCTAGTTACTGAAGAAGATAAAGATTTAACAGCACGTTTATGGCGATCTGCAGGATCAATTTCAGTTAAAGCGGATCATCGACCACCATTTAGTTAACTCTGGGGAAAACCCAATAAATAAAAATGACTACTTATATAAGTAGTCATTTTTATTTGAGCGGAGATGAGAGGATTTGAACCTCCGAAGGGTTTTACCCCTTACCTCATTAGCAGTGAGGCGCACTCGACCGGGCTATGCGACATCTCCAGACTTAAGAGAGATTACCCAATATTTCAAGATATGGCGAAACAGTAATTAGCGACTTGTCGATTGCTTTATTTGAAAGAATAATTAGCAGGAGTATTTAAATCTCGGATACAAACGATCTTGAGGCCGGGACAATTTGCAGTTCAAATCCAAATCCCAAGTTAAAAATTTTGGCAAAAGTTTTGCTGGCCCAGCTGCCACGAGCCCATTGATAGCAATTTTTATTCTTGGTTTTTTATCATTCGGAACAGCATTTAATGAAAAACCTGATCGTCCGCTACCTACCCAGGCAATGAGAGAAATCGCTTACGAATCACTGATACTTTCGTTTGCAATTTTTGTTTCATTTGGACTATTTATTCGATTGGTTGCCAAGAAACCGTCTTTGATTCGTAATGGCCTAGTCGTTATTTTATTTTTTGGAACTGAAGCTCTTCGAGCGGTTTTTGTTGGCTACGCAATGAAAAATCTTGACCTAAGTTCTGAAATTAATTGGCCCTACCGAATAGTTGCAGGCGGCCTCACTGGCTTAACAATATTTGGTTTAACATCATTTATTGTTAACAACAATCAAATTTATAAAAAATCTCTGCATGAGGCAAACGAAGTTCAAGCAAGGCTTAAAACAGCTCTTTCAGTGACTGAATCAGATTTAGCTCAAATTAAAAATGAAATTTTATCTAAAATTAAAAGTGCTATCGACGTTGCTTTGCAAAATACACTTAAGAGCGACTCAACTGTTCAACGTCAATCTAAAGATGTCGTGCATGAATTATTACGGGTATCAGACGAAGTCGTCAGACCATTAAGTTATGAGTTATTTAGCAACGAATATCAGATTTCAGAGCAAATTGGTCAATTCAAAAATAAGAAAATTTCAAGTAAGCGGATTTTTCAATTAGCAGTCTTGAATCCTTATCACCCGTTACTAATTGTTGGAATTGCATTTGGCTTAATGGCTGGTAACGCTTTATTCGATTCTGTGAATAAGGCTGATGGCCTACTTGGATTAGCAGCCATGATGGTAGTAATTTTCATTACTATCTGGCCATTTAGTAAATTTTTAAATCCACTGCTAATAAATCTTTCAAATTTGTTCAAATTGGTACTTGCAACATTTGTCTTTGCAAGTATTCAATATGTGATTTTAAGTTTAGAAATTATCACTGAGTCACTACGAATTAGCCCAACACCAGCGGTGCATTTCTACATAGGTGCAATCGCAATTATTTTAGGTTGGATGATCGCAATTGTTGTTGCGCTGCAAACCGCTCGAGCTGAGGTACTTAATTCATTTACGGTTGATAATGAAAAACTTGCTTGGGTTAATGCCCGGCTGGGTGCGAAACTCTGGGCTGAACGCCGTCACCTTGCTGCAGTTGTTCATCGAGATGTTCAGGGCAAATTAGTATCTGCTGCACTTAAATTTCAAAACGAATTATCAAATGGAAAATCTGAAAAGCATGCTCGTGATGAGCTTTTGCAAACGCTAGCCAACCTAACCGATGACTTGATTGCTAAACCTGAGGCAATTTCTCCTTCAGATTCAATCGCTAAACTCAATTATCTTTGGGGAGACATTTTTAATATCGTTTTATCAATCTCAGATGAATGCAATGAGCGAGTAATAAATGATCCGATCTGTGAAAATGCTTTAAACGATTTATTTATTGAATTTGCCACAAATTCAGTTAAACATGGCAAGGCTTCCAAGAGTGAAATTGAAATAATGCAACTAAACAGCCAGGCAATCAAAGTTTTAATGAGAAATAATGGAACGCCATTGCTTACAGAAATCACACCTGGTCTGGGCAGCGAAATGGCAAGGTCGCAAACTTTGAGTTTGAAATTAAGAAATTTGCCCACCGGCGGAGTTGAGTTCGAAGCAATTTTGCCCGTTGCCTAAGTTGTCTTTGAGCCAGGGGTCCGAGAGGATTGGTGCATGAAACATTTTGGCGTTAATTCCTCAGTTGCAACTTTAAAGAGAGTGGCAGTTCGAACCCCAACTCGAGACGCTGATTATGAAGCAGCCCACTGGCTAGGCGCGCCACAAGATTTAGACCTGGACGCACTTATTCGTGACCATGAAATTTTTGTTCAGTTACTTCGCGACCTTGGTTGCGATGTTGAAGTTCTGCCTGAAGCACCAGGATTGCCAGATGCAATTTTCACTTATGACCCAGCATTTGTGATTCCAAGCGGAGTTGTGCAATTCCAAGGTGCCAAGGAAGCCAGAAAAAAAGAACCGTCACTACTTGTTGGAGATCTAAACGCTTTAGGAATTCCAACTGTTGGTGTTCTAACCGGCGGTGCAACAGCTGATGGTGGTGACATGTTCTGGCTGGATTCAAAAACAATTGGTCTTGGCCGCACTTATCGCACCAATGCCGAAGGCGAAAAACAGCTTCGAGCAATCTTCGCTAAAGACGGTATAGAAGTTATGACTTTCCATATGCCACATGCACTTGGTCCAGAGTTTTGTTTACACATGATGAGCGTCATTTCTCCGGTTCGTGATGACCTAGCTGTGGTTTATGAAAAAGAAGCACCGATAACCCTGCTTCAGGAACTAGAAGCTCGCGGAATAAATACTGTCTCTGTGCCAGATGAAGAGTATCTGTCGCTTGCTTGCAACGTTCTAGCCATTAAGCCAGGTGTTGTCGTTATGCCAGATGGAAATCCAATTACCGCACAGCGCCTGAAAGATGCCGGGGTGGAAGTTCATACCTATCCAGCAAGTGTGATCAACCGTGGTGAAGGTGGACCAACTTGTTTAACCCGACCTCTATGGCGGGAAAACTAAGCGAATTTCCCTTATTTATTTGGTTCGCGTAATCTTGCACGTGACTATTTAATAGTCGGGCGAGGTGGCAGAGCGGACTAATGCGGGCGCCTTGAAAGCGTCTGAGGTGTCAAAGCCTCCGGGGGTTCAAATCCCTCCCTCGCCGCACAACTGCTCGGGCTAACCATGGAGGAAATCAATGGCAAAGCTTGCTCGACAAGTAACCCCACCGGCATGGCGCATTTGGACTTATGGCGTTGGTGCAACTGCATTTGCAGCTCTTGCTAATTACGGTTGGCTTTATTTATGCAATGAAGTATTTGGTTGGGATCTTTTAGTCCCAAAATATTTTTCAACCACAGAACTTATTAGCGCTACAGATGTTCGGGTACTAACTGCAACCGTTATCGCAGGTCTTGCTGGAACTTTTGGGGCAAACCTCTTGGCCAAATCAGTTATTGGACCAAAAATCTGGTGGCTGATAATTGGCTTTGGTGTTGGGATCGCTTCACTTTATGGCGCATTAACTTTGCCAAATGTTGATTTAGGTGTGCGCCTAGGACTTGCAATGATGCATGTCATCGCAATGGTAATAATTGTTATCCCGCTTGGTTGGGCACTAGAAATTCGCGACCAAGATTTGAAACAAGCTGTTGATCGTTACAGCACCCACTTGGATAGTAAAAATCCTGTTACTGAACAAGTTCACCCAACTGCAGTTTTGAGCACCGAGGATGTTGCAAAAGCTGTTGTTGGTCAGGATGTAACCGATGCGATTGCGAAGATTGAAACACTTGGACTAAAAGCTCGAATTACACGTCGTGATGATGAAGTCTTCACAACAGCATTTGATTTCCGCGAAGATCGAGTCAATTTAGAAGTTGAAAATGGAACTGTGGTAATTGCCACCGTTGGTTAAATATGAGTGAACTAAAAAGAATTCATCGGGCATACGAATTTGCTCGGACTTCTGTGTCAATTCCGGAGAACAAAAAAAGTCCCTGGCATGGAATTTTTTATCGCGTCCTGGGTGCAATCGGCTTACTAGTTTTAAATGCTGGAATTGTTTATTTAGATCGCGATGGCTATCGGGATGCAAATGGCGATGGTCTTAGTTGGATTGACTGCCTTTACTATTCAGGTGTCACACTTTCAACGACTGGTTATGGTGATATTTCGCCTGTTACCGACCATGCAAGATTCCTAAACTTTGTATTACTAACCCCTTTACGTTTTGCCTTCATTGCATTATTTGTCGGCACCACAATTGAAGTTTTAACTAAGCGAAGTCGCCAGGCATTTCGCGAAGCACGATGGAGGAAAACCGTGAATCAGCAATACATAGTGGTTGGTTACGGAGTCAAAGGGCGAGCAGCCGTAAACACTTTGATTGCAAGTGGTGTGCCGAGCAAGTCGATCGTGGTGATCGAATCCTCTTCACTGCATGATCATGAGCTAGAGCTTGCCAAGGTTGTTGTTGTTCATGGCGATGCAACCCGTGAAGAAACAATGCGCGCTGCTGAGATTGAGCGTGCAAGTCAAATAATTATTTCGGTTGATTCAGACGATTCTGCTGTGCTGATCACCCTTGTTGCTCGTCGGTTAAATCCAACTGCCAACATTGTTGTTGCTGTGCGCGAAGGTGTTCACAACAAAACCTTCAAACAATCAGGCGCAAATACAGTTATTAATACTGACGAATCAACTGGGCACATTCTTGCTGATACAGCTTTATCTCCACTTGCTGGAAATATCATCAGCGACCTACTTGATCCAACTGAAGGATTAGAAGTAAGTCAGCGAAAGATTGATGCCAAAGATGCTGGTAAAAAACCTGGTGAATTAATTGAGACAGGTGAATTAGTAATAAGTGTCATTAGAAATGGCACTGAACACCGCTTTACTTATCAAGAAATCGGCACACTTCAGCTCGGTGACGAAATAGTTGCCGTAAAGCCTGTTGATTAACTGAATTCTTTTTTAATTCGCTTTGCTAAATACGCTGAGAACCAGCCATCGTATTTTTTGTGAAGTGCTGGAAGTTTCCAGTCCAAACCTGTGACAGTTCCACGACAAGTATTTGTGCCGCAGCCACATTCGAATTCGTCGTAATCTGAATCATCACAGGTTGCATAATCAAAACAAAGTTCTTCGCCAACTTCGATGTCGCGCATTGCTAATAAAAGTGAACTTCCCATTAACCCACAGTTTGGATCGCATGAGTGATTGAAACAATCGCCAGGTTCGCGTTCATCTTTTGAAACCAAGTAAAGATCTTCATCAACCTGAAGCGCACGATGGCGGCGATCGTCAGAAAGCTGATCTAACATTTCGCGGGTGACACACCAGCCACCAAATCCGCCTACGGTTTCACCGGCTGAAATCTTTTCAACTGCAAAACTTCCCCAACCTTTATCTCCGGCTGGGCGAGCTTGCGCCTTCGGAGTCAACCAGTTCATATCCAATTAGGTGGCCTCGTATTTCTGCTTGTTAAGCACTAGATGCAGAATCGATGTTATCGGGCTTCACCCGATTCTGAATAATTTTTTAGATTAATCATCTGGGCAAATGATTGGGTAGCCTTGACCCATGATTGATTTAGCCGTTATTCGCCAGAATCCTGACGCTGTTAAGCGCTCGCAGGAAGCTCGCGGCGAATCAACCAGTTTGGTCGATCAGGTCCTTGAAGCAGATGGCGTTCGTCGCGCTGCTGTTGGTCAGTTTGAATCAGTTCGCGCTGAACAGAAATCACTTGGTGCGCTGGTGGCAAAAGCACAAGGCGCTGAAAAAGAAGAATTGCTGGCCAGAACAAAAGTTCTAGCTGAACAAGTTAAAACAACTGAAGCTGCGGTTCGCGAAGCAGATGCCAAACTTGATGCTCTTGTGTTGGGTTTGAGTAATGTCGTCGATGAAGTTGCACCTGTTGGTGGCGAAGATGACTTTAAAGTCCTCCGCGAAGTTGGAAATAAACGAAACTTTGCCAGCGAAGGTATCACCGTTCGCGATCATGTTGAAATTGGTGAGTTAATTGGCGCAATCGATATCGAACGCGGCGCAAAAGTTTCTGGAAGTCGTTTTTATTATTTAACCGGCCCAGGTGCATTGCTTGAATTCGCACTAGTTCAACTTGCAATGACTAAAGCGCAAACTCATGGTTTCATGCCAATGATTCCACCTGCTTTAGTTAAACCAGCTGCGATGGAAGGCACAGGTTTCTTAGGGCAAGCTGCCGAAAATGTTTACCGTCTTGAAGCAGATGACATGTATTTAGTTGGAACTGCAGAAGTTCCACTTGCCGCTTATCACATGGATGAAATCTTAGAGAGCGCATCACTTCCAAAAAGATATGTAGGTTTTTCACCTTGTTATAGGCGCGAGGCTGGAAGTCACGGTAAAGATACCCGCGGTATTTTCCGTGTGCACTGGTTCGACAAAGTTGAAATGTTTTCTTTCTGTAGCGTTGATGAAGCCAAAGCAGAACATGAACGCTTGCTGGCTTTCGAAGAAGAATTTATGCAAGCACTGGAAATTCCATATCGCGTGATTGATGTGGCAACAGGCGATCTTGGTTCAAGTGCTGCACGTAAGTTTGACTGTGAAGCGTGGGTTCCATCACAAGAGCGCTATCGCGAAGTAACTTCAACTTCTAACTGCACAACTTTCCAGTCACGACGTCTTCGCATTCGCGCCCGCGGCAATGAAGGTGTTGAACCAATTGCAACACTAAATGGAACTCTTTGTGCGATCACTAGAACAATTGTTGCGCTACTTGAAAACCATCAACAAGCAGATGGTTCAGTTCGCATTCCATCTGCACTTCAGCCATTCCTTGGCGGAGCCACTGAATTTAAACTTGCTAAATAAGAATTGCAAAATAAAAAGCCCCCGATTTCTCGGGGGCTTTTTATTTAATTAACAGGATTCTTCAACTTGCGGAAGGTTTGCTAAACCAGCTGCAAATCTTTCATCAGAGACAACTTCATCTTTCATGTTTCCACTCAAGAATTCGTCATAGGCTGCAAGGTCAAAATGACCGTGACCACAAAGAGCAGTAACAATAACCGGTGATTCACCAGTTTCTTTTGCCTTCTTTGCCTCGCGGATTGCCATAGCTATCGCGTGAGTTGGCTCTGGTGCTGGAACGATACCTTCAGTGCGAGCAAATAACACAGCAGCTTCGAAACATTCAGTTTGTGGAACTGCAATTGCATCCATCAAACCAAGTTCATAGATGTGCGAAATTAGTGGTGCCATTCCGTGGTAACGCAAACCACCAGCGTGGATTGGATCTGGAATGAAGTCCTTACCGAGGGTGTGCATCTTCATTAGTGGTGTCATACCTGCAGTGTCACCAAAGTCGTAAGCGTAAACGCCACGAGTAAGTGATGGACATGAAGCTGGTTCAACGGCCAAGATGCGTGGATTCATTTTTCCAGCCATCTTTTCGCGAAGGAATGGGAAAGATAATCCACCAAAGTTTGAACCGCCACCAGTGCAACCAACGATTAAGTCAGGTGTCTCGCCAGCTTTTGCTAGTTGAAGTAATGCTTCTTCACCGATGATTGTTTGGTGCATTAGAACATGGTTAAGTACTGAACCAAGTGCATAACGGGTTTCTGGATCTTTAACTGCAACTTCAACTGCTTCAGAAATTGCAATACCAAGTGAACCGCTTTGATTCTTTGGATCGGCGCCAAGTGCTCGACCAGCGTCAGTTAAGTTCGAAGGTGAGCGGTGAACTGTTCCACCAAATGCTTCGATCATTAAACGTCGGTAAGGCTTCTTGTCATATGAAGCACCAACTTGAAAAACTTCACATTCAAGACCGTAAAGCGCACAAGCAAATGAAAGTGCCGTACCCCATTGGCCAGCACCTGTTTCAGTTGAAAGTTTCTTGATGCCATCCATTGCGTTGTAGTAAGCCTGTGGCACTGCAGTATTTGGTTTGTGTGAACCAGCAGGAGAAACACCTTCGTACTTATAAAAAATCTTTGCAGTTGTGCCAAGTGCTTCTTCAAGACGATGTGCACGGAAAAGTGGGGATGGTCTCCATTGACGGTAGACATCTAGAACGCCACCAGGAATATCGATGTAACGTTCCTGACTTACTTCCTGCATGATTAGTTCCATTGGGAACAGCGGTGCAAAATCTTCAGGGCCAGCTGGTTGCAAAGTTCCTGGGTGAAGTGCTGGAGGCGGTGGCGCTGGAAGATCTGGGACGATGTTGTACCACTGTGTTGGCATCTCGTCTTCAGTCAGCGTGTATTTATGGGTACGCACATCGTTGCTGATGTTGGCCATGCTGCTCCTTTAAAGTAGTGGTGCTAGTTCTGCAAACTCTAGCGAGTTTTTGCCTGCTTGATAAGTGAGAGAATTAACGGTGACCCGTTTTATTGCAAGCGATCTAGATGGCTCGCTATTAACCAGTTCTGGGGTTGTTTCACAAGAGAATCTTCAGGCTATTAATAAGGTCAAAGCCCAAGGTCTGGACCTTATTTTTGTAACCGGTCGGCCTACCCGCTGGATGGACAACATCGCTGCGATGACTGGTCATAATGGCCAAGTCCTTTGTGCCAACGGGGCAGTACTTTATGACCTTGGCACCCAAGAAATAGTCGATGCGCAAATTATGAATGGTGACATTGGATTATTAGCTGCCAAGCGTCTGCAAAGCGTGGATCCCGGAATAACTTTTGCTGTCGAACTTGCTCGTAAGTCTGACGAATTCTTAGTTGATTTAAATTACCGACCGCGCTGGGAACCAAAGGTTCCACCGCGCAAAGTCAGCGTTGAAGAAATGTTTGAAACTGATTTGGTTGTTAAGTTTTTAGCCAGACCAAGCAGTGACGCTTTGCATGATGCAGATTCGTTCTTGCATGCATGTGACACGGCTCTTGATGGAATTGTTGATGTCACCCACTCAGACAATTTAGATGTGTTAATTGAAATGAGTTTGCTTGGCACAAATAAAGGAACAGGACTAGAGCGAGTTGCGCAAAGTCGTGGAATTTCTGCAGGTGAAGTTGCCGCAATGGGTGATATGCCAAATGACATTCCCATGATTAAGTGGGCAGGAATTGGTGGCGCTGTTGCAAATGCTCATGATTGGGTTAAAGAAGCTGCTGATATCCATTTGCCAACAAATGACGATCATGCATTTGCGTATTTAGTTGATTACGTTTTAAATAATTAATTGCTGCGTTTGCGCAGATTTTCTAGCCAAATATCTGGATCAACATCAGTGTCTTGCGAAATCGTTGCTTCAACTATTGCAATGTGTTGGGCATGACGAGGGTAAGAGCCTAGGAACTTAACATCTGAACAAGTTTTATGCAGAGCCTTTAGCGCATTACCAACATTTTCATCATCGATATGACCTTCAGCATCAATTGAGAAAAAGTAATCGCCAAGTTGTTTTTTAGTTGGCCTTGATTCAAGTCGCGATAAGTTCACATTATTTGCTGCAAATTCAGTAAGGATTTCAAGTAATGCACCAGGGCGATCTGCTTTTATAAATAGCGCCAAAGTGGTTTTATCGTTGCCAGTTGAATGATTTAAGTGACCAGGTTTTTTAACTAAAACGAATCTTGTCCAAGCAGCGTCTTTGTCACCAATGCCTTTCGCAAGGGCAACTAATCCGTAATGCGGGGCAGCAGTAACTGAAGCAATCGCCGCTTCATAAGGCGCATCATCAGATAGTTCAGCTGCGGCTGCAGCTGTTGACATTGCTGGCAAGACATGGGCGTTAGGTAAATTTTTTCCAAGCCATTCCCGACATTGAGCTTGGGCATGTGGGTGAGTGGCAACTTTTTTGATGTCGCTTAATTTTGTTCCGGGTCTTACTAAAAGAGCGAATTCAACCGGGATCGCAATTTCATCGACTATTTGTAAAAGTTCTCCGTGACTTAATTCATCAACCGTTCCAGACACAGAACCTTCAACACTGTTTTCGATTGGTACAAGTGCGCCAGCAACTTCACCAGTTCTAACCTGAGCAAGCGCGCTTTGAACTGTATTTGCTGGAATACGCAAGACATCTTGATCTTTAGTTAACTCAATCAGGGCAGCTTCAGTGAAGGTGCCAACTGGGCCAAGGTAAGCGTATTTAGTAGTCATGGGACTTCTAAGATTACGGGCTATTTGCAAAGTAACCCAATTGCCTAAAGACAAAGTTTTGAAAATAACGGTCAATGCACTTAGTTCAGATAAATCTCAGTCAGAATAACTAAGTGGATTCCTCTATTTATCGCCGCGACGTCAATGGACGCATTTATGGCACAGACGAATCCAATCCAAAAGTTCAAAAGCAAGTTGCTGGTCAACAGAGCGAACAAAAGTCGGATGTAAATCCATCGGTAAGTCAGCAAATTGAACCTGAAGTTGCCCCGCGAATCAATCCCGTTCCAATTAATGCCCCGCGCAAAGAACCAGAAATTGTTCCACCAATTGCGCCACGATATCCAAATTCTCAATCACCGATTATCCAGCGCCCACCAATGCCAAGTGAGCAATCAGCCAAGCCAAAACTGAAGAAACCTAAGTTAAATGTTGAATTAATCAAAAGTGATTTAGCCAAGATTGATTGGTCTAAATTTAAAAATTTTGAAACTTTCAAAAAGTTATTTACTGGTAATCACAAGAGTTCGACAAGTGGTTTCGGGAAAGTCACTTATTACGCGAAACGAATTTTAGTTTTCTATATTGTCTTTTTTGTATTTCTTGGTTTAAAAACAAGTTTTGGTTTAAACAAAATTGATGCGACCCCTGAATTTCAAATTGAAAATTCTGCAGGTACAAATTGGCTGCTTATTGGTTCAGATAGTCGTGAAGGTTTAACACCTGAAGAAGAACAACAATTACATACGGGTCAAGATGAAGGTGCTCAGCGAACCGACACGATCATGATCGTGCACATCGGTAAAGATGGCGTGACTTTGGTTAGTTTGCCGCGCGATTCATATGTATCAATCCCGCCACACGTATCTACTGATGGAACGCAACTAGATATCACAAAGAACAAAATAAATGCTGCTTACCAAGTCGGCGGCGCACCACTGCTTGTTGAAACTGTTGAAATGAATACTGGTTTAAGTATTGATCACTACATGGAAATTGGCTTCAAAGGTGTTCGCGATTTAACAGATGCAATCGGTGGTGTGGACATTTGTGTTCCGCAAGATTATGACGATGAGAAATCAAATCTGCACGTTAAAGCTGGTTGCCAAGAAATGGATGGCGTAACTGCGCTTGCTTATGTTCGGATGCGTTATGCCGATCCAAAAGGTGACTTTGGGCGAATCGAACGTCAACAACAATATTTGGGTGCTGTAATGAAAAAGATTGCCCGAGTCACAACTGTGTTAAATCCGATTGCAATGTATCGAGTTTCTTCAGCCGGCACAGATTCTTTAATTCTCGGGGAAGGCGACAGTGTTAAAGATGTAGTCCGACTTGGTCTGGCCATGAAGGGAATCGCATCTGGCAAAGGAACCATTGCGAGCGTTCCAATCGCTGATTCTGGAGCAATGACCGAGGCTGGTTCTTCAGTTCTTTGGGATAAAGCAGCAGCAGCAACACTTTTTGCCGAACTGGGCGCCAATTAACTGGGGCTTAGTCCTTGTTTATAGGTCCTATCTCGTAGGATTTTTTTCATAACTCAACGAGGAGTCTCATGCTTGCGTTCGCACATGTCGCCACCCAGGAAGTCGCCCTGGCTGGTTCAAACTACAACACCGTTCTGATCGTCGCCCTAATTGCACTTGCTGCATTGGGTGTTGCTGCTTTCTTAGTTAAGGAAGTACTAGCAGCCGACGAAGGCACAGAAAATATGAAAAAGATTGCTGCTGCCGTTCAAGAAGGTGCAGCTGCATATTTAAGTCGGCAGTTCCGCACACTTGCCGTGTTTGCTGTTTTAGTTTTCTTTTTGCTGTTTTTATTGCCGGCAGATTCCAACACCGAAAAGATTGGTCGCTCAATCTTTTTCTTAGTTGGTGCAGTGTTCTCAGCAACAACCGGTTACATGGGTATGTGGCTTGCTGTTCGCGGTAACGTGCGCGTGGCCCACGCTGCAAATACAAGCGGTGAAAAGCAAGCGATGCGAATTGCATTCCGCACTGGTGGCGTTGCAGGTATGTTCACTGTTGGCCTGGGCCTTTTTGGTGCAGCAATTGTGGTACTTGTCTACAAGGGTGAAGCACCAAAAGTTCTTGAAGGTTTTGGTTTCGGAGCTGCATTACTTGCCATGTTCATGCGTGTTGGTGGCGGTATCTTCACCAAAGCAGCTGATGTCGGCGCTGACTTAGTTGGCAAAGTTGAACAAGGTATTCCAGAAGATGACCCACGTAACGCAGCAACAATTGCTGACAACGTTGGTGACAACGTTGGTGACTGTGCTGGTATGGCAGCTGACTTGTTCGAGTCATACGCCGTAACTTTGGTTGCCGCGCTAATTCTTGGTAAAGCAGCTTTCGGTGAAATCGGTTTGGTATTCCCGCTAGTTGTTCCAGCTATTGGTGTATTAACTGCAGTAATTGGTATTTTCGCTGTAGCACCGCGCGATTCAGACCGCTCAGGTATGAGTGCAATTAATCGTGGCTTTTTCTTGTCAGCTGTTATTTCAGCAGTGCTAGTAACAATTGCTTCTTACAAATTCTTGCCAGCAACACTTGGTGAACTTAAGAGCGTTGCTGATACGACATTTGGTTTGCCTGAAGGCACCACGGTTAATCCACGATTCTTAGCAATTGCTTCAGTATTAATCGGTATCGTTCTGGCCGCTGCAATCCAGCAGTTAACGGGTTACTTCACTGAAACTAATCGCAAACCAGTTGATGATGTTTCTAAGTCATCATTAACTGGCCCAGCTACCGTAATCCTTTCCGGTATCTCACTAGGCCTTGAATCAGCTGTTTACTCAGCACTACTTATTGGCGCAAGCGTTTTCGCTGCATACATGCTTGGTGGCGGTTCTGTAATCCTTGGGCTTTTCGCAATCGCTCTTGCCGGTACCGGTTTGTTAACAACTGTTGGTGTAATTGTTTCGATGGACACCTTCGGTCCAGTTTCAGACAACGCTCAAGGTATTGCTGAAATGTCAGGTGACGTTCACGGTGAAGGTGCCAAGGTTTTAACCAGCCTTGATGCAGTTGGTAACACCACAAAGGCAATTACAAAAGGTATTGCAATCGCAACTGCAGTATTGGCTGCAACTGCATTGTTTGGTTCATTCCGCGATGCCGTTACAAATGCAGCTAAAGGTGCAGGTACAACTGCACTTGAATATGCAGGTGTATTAGATGCCGCAAATCCAAAGAATCTTGTTGGTTTGCTAATCGGCGCATCAGTTGTATTCATGTTTAGCGGTCTTGCGATCAACGCTGTTTCACGTGCCGCTGGCGCTGTGATTTTCGAAGTGCGACGCCAATTCCGCGTGCATCCAGGAATCATGAAGGGAACTGAACTTCCTGAATATGGCAAGGTAGTGGACATCGTTACTCGCGATTCACTTCGCGAATTAGCAACACCTGGTCTACTTGCAGTGCTTACCCCAATTGCAGTTGGTTTCGGGTTAGGTATTGGCGCCCTTGGTACATTCCTTGCCGGCACAATTGCTACTGGCACATTGATGGCAGTGTTCTTGTCTAACTCAGGCGGTGCTTGGGATAACGCAAAGAAGTTCGTTGAAGACGGACATTTTGGTGGCAAGGGCTCTGAAGCTCACAGCGCAACTGTGATCGGTGACACTGTTGGTGATCCATTCAAAGACACTGCTGGTCCTGCAATCAATCCACTGATCAAAGTTATGAACTTAGTTGCATTACTAATTGCACCTGCAGTTGTAACTTTGGCACTTGATGGCAAAGACAACATCAGAATGGGCATCTCACTAACTGCCGTAGCAATAATTGTTGGCGCAGTAATTAATTCAAAGCGCCGTGCAATTACTGTTGGCGAAGAGTAAATCGCTTCCTTAAATAAAAATCGCCCCGATTATTTAATCGGGGCGATTTCTTTTGTGTTTATTGGGTTTTTGATAATTTATGTGGGTTTTCGACTCGCGCGATAAAACTCATTATTTGCAAGGCTGGCTATAAATAAGGCAAAGTAACCATCAGACGGTTGAAATACATACAGTATTTATACGCACTCAAAGTAGGCGAATAAATACAACAAAAATAAGAGCCGGCCGTCGCGAAAGGGTTATTGGTGTCTACTCCACACCGGTTAGTGATCGTTGAATCACCGGCAAAAGCAAAAACAATTCAAAAATACCTGGGTGCCGGATATGACGTTGAAGCTTCTGTTGGTCACGTGCGCGATTTACCTGAGCGCGCAGTTGATGTGCCGGCTGAAATCAAAAAACAACCATGGGGCCGCATGGCTATCGACGTGGAAGATGATTTCACCCCGTATTACGTAGTTAGTTCTAAGAAAAAAGACAAAGTCGCTGAATTAAAGCGCAAGTTGGCTGATGCTGACGAATTATTACTGGCAACTGACGAGGACCGTGAAGGTGAAGCTATTGCTTGGCACCTAATGGAAATCTTGCGTCCAAAAGTTCCAGTCAAACGAATGGTTTTCCACGAAATCACTCCTGAAGCAATTGCCCACGCAGTTGAGTCAACCCGTGATTTGGATATGCAACTTGTCGATGCCCAGGAAGCAAGGCGTCTAATTGACCGTCTTTACGGCTTTGAAGTTTCACCAGTTTTATGGCGCAAAGTTCAGGCTGGTTTATCAGCAGGTCGTGTTCAGTCAGTTTCAACCAGAATTATCGTTGAACGCGAACGTGAACGCATTGCATTTAAGAGTGCTTCTTACTGGGATATCGATGCAGTGTTTGAACCTGGCCCATTTGCGGCAACTCTAGTTCAACTAGATGGCAAACGCGTTGCAACTGGTAAAGATTTTGATTCACTTGCACAGTTAACAACTAAAAATGATGTCGTTCATTTAAATGAATCAGATGCAAAGTCATTGGCTGAAAACTTAAGTGCAACTAAATTTGAAGTTCGTCGCGTTGATGAAAAGGGTTACACCAACCGACCTAAAGCACCATTCATGACATCAACTTTGCAACAGGCTGCATCAGGAAGATTGAAGTGGGGCGCGCAGCGCACGATGCGTGTTGCTCAAGGTTTATATGAACGTGGTTTCATAACTTATATGCGTACTGACAGCACAACACTTTCTGAAACTGCTATTAATGCTGCGCGTACACAAGCTGCGCAACTTTATGGTCAAGATCATGTCTCTGAAGCGCCACGTCGCTACGATCGCAAAGTTAAGAATGCCCAGGAAGCGCACGAAGCAATTCGTCCTGCAGGTGATGTATTCCGCACACCAGCTGAAGTTGCCGGCGAACTTGTTGGCGATGAATTCGCCCTTTATGACTTAATTTGGAAGCGTACGGTTGCAAGCCAGATGGCAGATGCTCGCGGAACAACTGCAACCATTCGTCTTGGTGGAATCAGTAAAGATGGCAAAGATGCTGAATTTTCTGCAAGTGGAACGGTAATTACTTTCCGTGGTCACCTTGCTGCGTATGACGACATCGATGATGACAATGAAGGCAAAGAGCAAGCTAGCCGATTGCCAGTGCTTAAAGCAGGCGATGCAGTAACTGCGGTAAATCTTGAGGCAAGTGGTCACAACACAAACCCGCCAGCTCGCTATACCGAAGCAACTTTGGTGCAAAAGCTTGAAGAACTAGGTATTGGTCGTCCGTCAACATATGCAGCAATCATTAGCCGCATTATTGATCAGGGTTATATCTGGAAAAAGGGAAGTGCTTTAGTTCCGCACTTCCTAGCATTTACAGTGGTTCGCTTGATGGAAGAAAACTTCACCCAGTTAGTTGATTATGACTTCACTGCTTCTCTTGAAGAAGTTCTTGACCAGATTGCTCGAGGTGAAACTGATCGCCTTGATGTTCTAAAACGTTTCTACTTTGGTGAAAATGATCACGGCACAATTTTCCCTGGCCTTGCACCACTTGTTGCTGTTTATGGCGACATCGATGCACGTGCAATGGCTTCAATTCCAATTGATGGTCACAACGGCATAGTTCGTGTTGGACGTTATGGTCCATACCTGGAACGCGGCGAAGGTGAAACTTTGCAACGCGCAAACATTCCACCAGATTTAGCACCTGATGAAATGACAGCTGAAAAAGCTGAAGAACTTTTTAATGCCCCTAAAGCAGAACGTGAATTAGGTATTGAACCTGACACCGGCATGATGTTGATGGTTAAGACCGGACGTTTCGGTCCTTACTTCACTCAAGTTCTTCCAGAAAATTCAAAGAAGTCTGCAAAAGCTCGCACTGCTTCACTTTTCTCAACAATGACCGTTGAAGATGTGACGCTTGAAGATGCATTAAAGATGTTTTCACTTCCACGTGAAGTTGGAATCGATCCAGAAAGCGGTGAACCAATCACTGCACAAAATGGTCGCTACGGCCCATATTTGTTAAAAGGTAAAGATTCCCGCACGCTTCCATCTGAAGAATCAATTTTCACCTGCACACTTGAAGAAGCACTGGCTCTATACGCGCAGCCAAAGATTCGTCGTGGCCGTGGTCAAGCAGCCGGTCCACTTAAGGTCGTTGGTACTGATCCATCAACAGGTAAAGAAGTTGTGGTTCGTGAAGGTCGCTTTGGCACTTACGTAACTGACGGTGAAACAAACGCATCTCTTCGAAGTGATTCAGTTGAAACTATCTCGATTGAACGAGCTTCTGACTTGCTTGCTGAACGTCGTGCTGCTGGTCCATCACCAAAGAAGGCAACAGCCCGAAAGTCAGCTAAGAAAGAAGCCGGAACAAAGGCGCCAGCTAAAAAGAAAGCAGCTAAGAAATCTGCTGCCAAGAAAAAAGCTGCTAGCGCAAAATAGAGTTTTGTGATGACCGGATTTTTTATCGCGATGGAAGGTGGCGAAGGCGCGGGTAAATCCACGCATTCAAAGCGCCTAGCTGCCTGGCTTGAATCTCAAGGTTATGAAGTTCTTTTAACCCGCGAACCAGGCGGCACACCAACAGCCGAAAAGATTCGCAATATTTTGCTGGATCCAGAAATCGTGGATATGCCAGATCACACCGAAGCTTTGTTGTTCGCAGCAGCTCGTGGTGATCATGCACAAAACAAAATTAAACCTGCGCTTGACCGCGGTGCTGTAGTAATTTGCGATCGATACATCGATTCTTCGGTTGCCTACCAAGGCATCGCAAGGGGACTGGGCGAAGAACAGATTAGAAACCTAAGTGTTTGGGCAACAGAAAATTTGATTCCGGATTTCACTATTTATATGGATGTTCCAGCTGAAGATGGGGAACAACGCATGGATGGCACAGATCGAATGGAAATTCAATCACGTGAATTTCATCATGCTGTGCACCAAGCATTCCGTGACATGGCTGCAAAATCTGGCAGGCCAAATGTTTTGATTGATGCAACCAAAGAAAAAGAAGACGTTGAATTAGCAATCCGTGAAGCTGTTCTGGCGGTGCTACCTAAGAAATGAGTGTTTTTGATTCACTCATTGGTCAAGATGATGCAGTTGCGCAATTAACTAAAGCTGCAGCTGATGCTAAAAAAATTGTTTTAGGTCAAAGTGATTCCGGAAATGCGATGACGCATGCCTGGTTAATCACTGGTCCTCCAGGAAGTGGGCGAAGCACAAGCGCTTTAGCTTTCGCAGCAGCCTTAGTTTGTTCTCAAGGAGGTTGTGGAACTTGCGTTGATTGCAAAAATGCAATGGCTGGAACTCATGTTGATATCGAACATATCGTTCCTGAAGGTTTAATTTATTCGGTTGAAGATACTCGCTCTTTAATTGAACGTGCTGCCCTTGCACCAAGCCGGGCCCATTGGCATGTGATCGTGATTGAAGATGTTGATCGTTTTAGAGCAGAAGCGGCATCTACTCTTTTGAAAAGTTTGGAAGAACCACCACCTGCTACAGTTTGGTTGCTGTGCGCTCCAACATCTGATGATGTTTTTGAAACAATTCGGAGTCGATGCAGGCAAGTAGTACTGAACACCCCTTCACTTGATTCAATTTCTCAGCAACTAACTGCCAGATACGGAATAGATCCAAAAATGGCAAAGTTTGCCGCTAGGGCTGCTCAAGGTCACATTGGACGAGCCCGAGCACTAGCAACTGATAGTTCAGTACGCGAACGTCGCGATGAAATACTGGATATGCCATCACGAGTTAATTCAGTTGTTTCCTGTTTTGAAATGGCTGCTGCGATTGTGGCCAATGCCAATGCCGACACAGATGCAATCGTTGAACCACTGGATTCTCAAGATGAACAAAACATCCGAACTGCATTCGGTGATGGAGCTGAAGGTTTCAAAGGCGTTGAACGCCAGATCAAATCTGCAGTTAAAGCCTTAGAAAAACGATCGAAAGATCGCAGGCGTCGAGTATTAAGTGATCAATTTGATCGAGTACTTCTTGATTTAACTGGTTTTTATCGCGATGTTTTGGTTGTGCAATCGGGTGCAAACTTAGAACTAATTAATGAAGAACATCGCGCCAAAGTTGAGAAAGTTGCCGCTACTAGCACTTCTGAACAATCTTTAAAGCGAATCGATGTGATTCGAGAGACCCGCGACAATTTATTGGCTAACGTAAATCCAGTTTCAGCATTCGAATCAATGTTGGTAACTATGCGCAATCCAGCTTTACTAAATAGCGGAAGCGGCAATGCGTAGAATCATTGCAGCATTCATTGCCATTGTTTTATTAATTACTGCATTTGTTAGTTTTCAAGAAGTTTCTCCGCAAGGACCAAGTGCTGCAGCTACGCCATCAGCCAATCCAGCTAACCCAATGGATTTAACCGGGTTTTATGCACAGGAATTAAATTGGTCAGACTGCGGTGATGGTTTTGATTGTGCGAACATGGCAGTACCACTTAATTATGAAAAACCATACGAAAAAGTTATTTCAATTTCTGTTGTTAGATTAAAAGCAGACGAAAATACTTTAGGTTCACTTGTATTAAATCCTGGTGGCCCAGGTGGAAGTGGAATTCAATATGCAAGAGCTGCTGAGTGGGTTGTTAGTCCGCAGATTTTAGAAAACTACGACATTGTTGGATTTGATCCACGTGGTGTTGGCGAAAGTACACCAATTAAGTGTTTAACTGCGCAGGAAACTGATGCTTATATCGCCTCAGATGGAACGCCAGATGATCAAACCGAACTGCAAGAATCTATAAAAATTCTTACCGATTTTGGGAAGGATTGTTTAGTTAATTCACCAGACCTTGCTGGTTTTGTTGACACAGAAAGTGCCGCGCGAGATATAGATATTTTGCGTGAAGCTCTAGGCGATAAAAAATTAAATTGGCTCGGTAAAAGTTACGGAACTTTTCTGGGCGCCACCTATGCTGACTTATTTCCGCAAAATGTAGGTCGAATGTTGCTAGATGGTGCGATTGATCCAAAACTTTCAAATCTTGAATTATCAAAAGGTCAAGCACTAGGTTTTGATGACGCGCTTGTTCGCTTTGCCCAAAATTGTTTAACAAAATCAGACTGCCCGCTTACTGGAACTGCAAAAGATGGTGTTGCCCAAGTTCAAAAGATGCTTGATGATCTTGATTCAAATCCCAGAACACTTAATGATGGTCGTCAATTCACTCAAGCTATGGGAGTTCTTGGGGTTGTTGGTGGCTTATATGACGTCACCTACGGATGGACCAATCTAAGAGTCATGCTTACTAAGGCATTTGAAGGTGATTTCAATGCGTTAGCGCAAAGCGTTGACCTTTACACAAGCCGCAATTCAAATGGTACTTATTCGGATAATTCCAATGATGCAATCATGGCAATTAACTGTATTGATCGACCAGATCGAGCAACAGTTGAAGAAGCAATTGCTCTAGTTGAGCAGTGGTCACAAATCGCACCGGTATTTGGAAGTTATTTAGCTTGGGGCAACATTGGTTGTTCTTACTGGCCAGTAGCTGCAACTGGAGTATCGCACCCGATTACGGCAACTGGTTCAGGTCCAATCCTTGTTGTTGGCACAACACATGATCCCGCCACACCTTATGTTTGGGCGCAATCACTTGCTGATCAATTAGAGCAAGGCGCACTTCTAACACTTGATGGTGATGGCCATACTGCTTATCGACAAGGATCAGCATGTATTGATGCGATAGTCGATAAATATTTCTTGTCAGGTGTTGCTGAAGATAAATTGGTTTGTAGTGATGGCCCAAAATAAGCAGTTAATTAGTAAATTACGTGGTCAACTTCAACGTGTTGCCGAGGTTGAAGTTCGAGACGGCGCTGCTGCATATATGCGCCACCAATTCAAATTTATTGGTGTGAAAACACCTTTGCGACGCCAAATAACAAGAACCCTAGTTAAAAGTTCAAGAGATTTGACCGAGCGTGAGCTGATTGCATTATGCCAAGAACTATGGAATCAAAAAGAGCGCGAATTTCAGTACGTTGCCTGTGATCTATTGATTAAGAATTCAGATCGACTATCTCAAGATTTTGTTCTAAAGCATGCAAAGTGGTTTATTACAAATAAATCTTGGTGGGACACTGTTGATGCAATTCGCACAGCAATCGAACCAGTCATTGATCGAAATCCACAATTGCGCAAGATTATGGATCAATGGGTTAAGTACGACAACATTTGGTTAGTGCGGGTTGCCATAATTCACCAATTAAAACTTGGGAAAAGAACCGATGTTGTGCGCCTTGAAAAATATTGCACCAGACGTGCCACCGATACCGAATTTTTTATCGCTAAAGCAATCGGTTGGGCTTTGCGCAGTTACTCTTATACAAATCCAACCTGGGTAAAGAAATTCATCAAAGCCCACCCTGAGCTACAACCACTTTCAGTTCGCGAAGGTTTAAAAGTAATTAATCGAAAAAATTAACTTAGTAGAGTTAATTCATGTATCGAGTTTGGGAAAATGCTTCAAAGCTAATTCCGTTAACTTTTATTTCTTGGTTTATTTATAGCCTTATTCGATACCCAAATGAAGTTGGAACTTCTATCGCTCTTGGCATTGCAAATGGAACTATGTATTCACTTATTGCCCTTGGCTTTGGCTTGATTTATAGCACTACCCGAATGATTAATTTGGCACATGGCGAAATTTTCATGCTCGGTGCAGTGGGATCTACATTTTTCTTAATTGAAATATTTGATGCGCAATCACTTAGTGCAACGAATATAGGTTTGTTGGTAGTTACTTTTTTCTTGGCAGCGATATTTGGATCCAGTGTTAGTTGGTTGACCAATGTCACTGTTTTCCAAAAACTGCGACGCAGTAAATCAACAGTGCCACTTATTGCTTCCCTTGGTGTGACACTAATTTTGCAAAATATTGCAATTCTTTGGTACGGGTCAGCACCAAAGAAATTTGAGTCGATAATTCCACCAGCACTGCCGTTTAGAGCTTTCTTTCCTTCGGTAGAGCGCACAGCTGTCGTATTACTATTTACTCTGCCCACAATTTTTTTAGTCATTTGGGTTATCAATAAGTCAAAGCATGGTTTAGCCATTCGGGCAATTGCCGATGACTCGAATACCTCAATCCTGATGGGTATAAACGTAAATAAAACTGTTAATTGGACTTTTATCGTTGCTGGAGCATGCGCTGGTTCAGCGGGGGTAATTTTTGCTCAGCAATATCAAATATCCGACTACAGACTTGGGATGCAAGTTGGTTTATTGGCATATGCGGCAGCAATAATCGGCGGAGTAGACAGCATCAAAGGAACTATTTTGGGTGGACTGGCAATCGGGATCGTTGAAGCACTAAGTGATGGTGTTACTTCAGGTTTGGGTTATCGCTGGAGCCAAACTGCTATCTATGGCGTGTTCATTCTTATGCTCGTTTATAAACCTGAAGGTATTTGGGGAACAAAAGAACAAAGTCCTTCAGTTTAGGTAAGCGGTTCTGCTGCAACCCAAGTTTTGTATCCACCATCAAGATTTACCGCATTCACGCCGCGTTCGCGAAGTAAAACAGTTGCAGTGTGTCCTCGTTGGCCAACTTGGCAATAAACCATAATTTTGCCATCAGGAATTTCTTCAAAACGTTCACGCAAGTCATCAAGTGGAATGTTGATTGACCCAGAAATAGCACCGCGAGAATATTCATCTTTAGTTCGAACATCAAGCAGTGTTACGCCTTGAGCTTGCATTGGTCTAACGTCATACCACTGAACATTTTCAGTAAACCCAGTCAGTAAGTTTTCAGCAATGTAACCAAGCATGTTGACTGGGTCTTTTGCTGAACCAAATGGTGGCGCGTATGCCAATTCAAGATCAGCCAATTCAGGTGCAGGTAGTTCACACCTGATTGCAGTAGCGATCACATCGATACGTTTATCAACACCTTCACCACCAACAGCTTGAGCACCAAGGATTTTTCCATCTGGCTTAGTTACTAGGAGCTTTAGAGCCATTTGTTCACTACCTGGGTAGTAACCGGCATGTGATCCCGGGTGCGTATGAATTGCTTGGTAGTTGATTCCACGAGCTTTCAGGCGTTTTTCATTCCAACCGGTTGAAGCAACTGTTAGATCAAAAACTTTGACGATTGCTGTACCAATTGTGGCAACCGGACGAACTTTGCGACCCATTATGTGATCTGCAGCTACGCGTCCTTGGCGGTTTGCAATATTTGCAAGTGGAACAAGGGTTGCTTCGCCATCTAGTGCATCAATCTTTTCAGCAACATCGCCAATTGCATAAATATTTGGATCAGAAGTTAAGCCAAATTCATTGACCGTGATACCACCGCGGTCACCAATTTCTAATCCGCAACCTTTTGCCAAAGTGGTATCTGGCTTAACACCAATCGCACAGATCACAAGTTCAGCTTCGATTTCACTACCGTCTGCTAACTGAACAGAGTTTTCAGTAATTTTTGTTACACCTGCGCCAAGTCTTAAATTAACTTCGTGTTTACGAACTTCATGGTGGACAAGTTCTGCAAGTTCAGGATCAATGGGACCAAGAAGTTGAGGGGCAGCCTCGACAATCGTGGTGGAAATATTTTTGTGCACTAAGTTCTCAGCAGATTCAACACCGATAAAACCACCACCGATAACAACTGCTGACTTTGGATTACTTGCTACAGCAGCTGCAATTCTTGTTACATCTTCTACGGTGCGAAGAGTGTGAGCACGCTCAATTCCTTCGATTGGTGGAATGATCGGTTGAGCGCCTGGACTTAAAATTAATGTGTCATATTCGAGTTCATAAGTTTCACCCGATTTTTTCTGCACAGTTAATTTCTTTGAATCACGATTTATCTGAGTCACTTCTGATTCAACACGAACATCGAGTTCGAATCTGGCATCTAGCGATTGCGGGGTTTGTAATAAAAGTGAAGCTTGATCAGCAATTACGCCGCCAACGTAGTAAGGCAGACCACAGTTTGCATAAGAAACAAATCCACTGCGTTCAATAACAATGATTGATGCTTCAGGATCAAGACGGCGAAGACGAGTAGCCGCAGACATACCGCCGGCAACCCCACCAATAATTACAATTTTTTTCATTTTTAAATATCCAGTCTTAAACCATTGTTAAGAATAATTTTTGAAGCTGATCTTTAACTTCCTCGGTATTACGGCCTTCTTCCAAGATGCATTCTGAAAGCCCAGCGGTGATAAAACCAAATGCAGCCTTGTTCACAGCTTTAGAAACGGCAGCAAGTTGATGAACGATGTCTTCACAAGATCGACCTTCCTCAACCATTCGAAGCACCCCACCGATTTGGCCTTCTGCGCGACGAAGTCGCTTTGTGAATTCCGTTAGTGCGTCCTCATCATGAACCACATGGGCCATTTTCTTAGTTGCTGCAGCCATTTTTGCCTCTTTCAAGTTGTGATCAGTCTCATACTGATTTTCTTGATACCCCTAGGGGTATAAGCGTAACATAAAAATATAAAGAGCCGTCGGGAGGCCGGAATGAAAAAGAAAGTAGTCGTCCTAGGTGCTAATTTTGGTGGAATTACCGCCGCACTAGGTCTAATGCATGAACTTGATGGAGATGTCGACGTAACGGTTGTTAGTGATCGTGATTTCTTCCTATTTAACCCATCACTTATTTGGTTGCCATTTGGAAAGCGCGAGCGTAAAGATCTAACTTTCAAAGTTGCACCAACATTTGAAAAAGGTGGCGTTGATTTTGAATTGTCAGCAGCTACCAAGATTGAGCCAGAAACCAAGACTGTGAAACTGGCAAATGGTAAGTCACTTAACTATGACTATTTGGTTATTGCTACAGGTACCAGAGATAAGTCTGAATACATTCAAGGCCATAAAGAGAATTCAAATAGCATCACCACAATTGATGGTGCCGAATCTACTGAGAAGTCTTGGCAGAAATTCCTAGACAACCCTGGAGACATTGTTATTGGCGCAAGCCAATTCGCAAGTTGCTTTGGTGCTGCTTATGAATTCTTATTTAATACCTCTTACCAATTAAAGAAGGCTGGAATTAAGAAAGATGTGAAGTTAACCTACCTAACTTCAGAACCATTCCTAGGTCACTTTGGTATTGGTGGATTACCTCACGGTGATCAACTTCTAGGTATGTTCCTAAAGAAAGAAAAAATTGATTACCGTCTTGATAAGTCAATTGACTACATCGACGATGGTGCAATTGTCTTAACTGATGGTGAACGCCTTGAAAATAAGTTCAATATGATCGTGCCGCCATTTGTTGGTCAAGATTTCTTGAAAGAAACACCTGGTTTAGCGAACGATGCAGGTTTCATTGCCGTGAAACCTACTTACCAAACTGAAAAGTGGGACGACATTTATGCAGTTGGTTTAGCTGCGGCAGTTAAAGCTCCTTGGCAAACTCCAACTCCAGTTGGTATTCCAAAGACTGGTTTTCCAACTGAGCAAATGGCTCACACTGCAGCCAAAAACATTGCTGCACAAATTAAAGGTGAAGTTCCAAATCACGAAAAAGACTTTGGTGACATTCCTGCAGTTTGTGTAATGGATGCCGGTAATAACGGTGTATTAATCCTTGCTGACAAAATGCTTCCACCTCGTAAGCATGGTGTCATGATTCCTGGTCCACAGAATCACTTATTCAAACTTGGATTTGAGAAGTACTTCATCTGGAAGATGAAGAATGGCAAGGTAACACTTCCATAGACCACTTCCCGACAAAGTGGACAAGGGCCCAGATCAATAGATCTGGGCCCTTGCTTTTAAGAATTTAAATTAACTTTTGCTATCTTGTTTAGCTATTTCAGCCCGAACTTCATCCATATCTAGACCTTGAACCGCTTGGATTAATTCTTCAAAAGATGGTGCAGGTAGCGCACCTGGTTGGCTGAAAACCAAGATCCCATCTCTAAATGCCATCAAAGTTGGAATGGAAGAAATACCTGCCGCAGCGGCAAGTTCTTGCTGATCTTCGGTGTCAACTTTGCCAAATGTTATTTCAGGATACTTAGTTGAGGCATCTTCAAAAACCGGAGCAAACATTCGACATGGTCCGCACCAAGCAGCCCAGAAATCAACGAAGGTAATTCCATCGGCTAGAACTGTAGATTCAAATGTTTCTTTGGTTAATTCGATTGTGCTCATTTTTCCTCTTATTAAATTCGACAAGAATTTTCATTGTTTAAACGTTGACGTAGTGCATAAAAAAGTAAGGCAATACCTGCTGCAGCTAGGTATGGCTGAACTGGAGCGAAGTACTTAATCGCGCCAGAGTATCCAAGGGCAATCAGAGCTAACTTGTTACAAACAGGGCACCCAATTGCCAAAAATGAAAAGAAGCCACCAAAACTTCCCAACTTTGCTTCGCGATCTGTTGATACAACATTTTCAACTTTTACGTAGGTTGCAAATAAAAGACCAGACAGAACTGAAGTAGCAATTAAAACTGGCATAGCCCAGCTAGTTACTGCGATATCGCGCCCAAAGACATCATTGTTAACAACTACCGTCGGAAGTCCAATGATGAAGTAGGTTGCCGCTGTTACTAGGACAGCGACAACCCAACGACGCGCTGGCCAGGCCAGCAATGCAGTAAAACAGTTAGGTTGCAATTAGCGACCGAAAATCTTTCCAAGTAAAGATGGCTTATCTGCTGAAGCTGTTGCAGGCTTACTTGCACAGTCACATCTTTGATTTTTTGGCACACCTGCAAAAACTTGATCAAGGTGATTTCCGCAACCGCTGTAGGTTACTTTTCCACATTTACGGCAATTTACTCGACTACACATTTTCTTCTCCTATATTTCTTAATTTGTTACTAGTTGTCCGCCAGCGTTGACCCAGTCAATAACGCCGCCATCCATGTCATAAATATTTGTAAATCCTGTTTCAGACATCACTTTGACTGCTTGACCAGAACGATTACCGCTACGGCAGTAGACGGCATAAGTCTTACTCTTATCTAATTTCGAAACTTCTTCTTCAAAATTTCCACTCTCAAAGTCAATATTGACTGCATTTTCTAAGTGGCCTTCGGCAAACTCTGCTGGAGTGCGCACATCAAGAACAACAATCCCAGCCTGTTTGGTTACATCTGAAAATTCTTTAGGTGAAACTTTCTTAGCACTGCTTGAACCGCAGCCAGCAAGTAGCAAAGCGGCAGAAAGTGCTCCAATAGAAATTTTTAATAATTTCTTCATCTTTATCCTTTGGGCTAATCCTTGAAATAGTAACATACCCCTAGGGGTATGTTAAACTCTAGTTTTTAAGCCCTAAATTCGCCTAATAGAATCGGAATCCGTTTAGAAATAAATGGCTGCCGCCTTAGCTCAGTTGGTAGAGCAATTCCCTCGTAACGAATAGGTCGAGAGTTCGATTCTCTCAGGTGGCTCGTGAATAAAAACAGTAATTTCATCTGGCAAGCGTTCCCACTATTTTTAGTTGGCTTAACTCTGCGCCCGTTAACTACTGCAATAGGGCCGATCCTTCCAGAGATTCGCGCTGAATTTGGATTGTCAGCTACAAGTGCAGCAGTACTTTCAACACTTCCAGTAATTGCATTTGGTGCTGGTGCATTCTTTGTTCCAAGAGTTCTGCATCGGATAACACCAAACCATGCATTGAGCTTTTCCCTTTTAATAATTGCTCTCGGTGCACACCTTCGAATGATTCCGACAGTATTTGCATTATTTCTTGGAACTTTAATAATTGGACTAGGTGTTGCTTTAGGTAACGTGATCCCTTCGGTAATCGCTAGGAGAGATTTCCCAAAGAATCTGGGCGGAGTCATGGGGATGGTTATCGGAGCTATTTCACTTGCCCCAGCAATTTCTGCGCAAATAACTTTTCCATTAACGCAGTCATTTAATTCATGGCGTTGGGCTTTGTATGTTTGGGCTTTGCTTCCAGTATTTGTTTGGTTTTCCTGGCGCGGGTATTCAAAAAAACATTCAAGTAATGCAGTTTTGGATTCTCCACATGGACTAAAGAAGTTACTTAAAAATCCACTTGCTTGGTCTTTAGTTTTATATTTTGGATTTCAATCGACAAATTACTATTCACTTGGTTCTTGGTATCCAACAATTTTGCGGGAAGCTGGGATCAGTCCAACTATCGCCGGTTACCAATTGGCCTTAATGGTGATGACTGGATTTCCTGCAGGCTTAATCATTCCGCCACTTGCCACAAAATATAAATCTCAAGTTGGTTTGTGTGTTGGATCAGTTGCATTTTTTGCTGCAGGGTTAATCGGTATTTACATATTCTCGACTACTGGTTGGTGGCCAGATGGCACTTGGCTGTGGTCAACTCTTTTAGGAATTGGTTTAAGTACTTCTTTTCCGCTGGCGTTAACTTTAGTTTTGCTTAGAACTGAAGATCAAGAAACTGCGCGGGATGTGAGCTCATTTATGCAGGGAATGGGCTACTTCATTTCAGCAATTGGGCCAATAGTTTTGGGTGCAATTAGGGACACCACAAATTCTTGGAACATGGCTTACGGAGCTCTTGGAATTGCTCTGCTAATTCAATTGATTGCTGGCGTTATTGTTTCTCGGCCAGTCACAATTAAAACTAATTAACCAAGTTTCTTAAGAACATCTTCACCAGCAAGACGACCAGTAGTGATCGCGGTTTCGGTGTAGAAAGTACCCATAAAGTCGCCACATAAATGAATGCGACCATGATCTTTGGTCAAAATAGGCTGCAATTTGGCGCGACCAGGGAAGTTATAAGTCTGCCCTTCATGCCATTTAACAATCTGCGTTTCAACCACTGTTTTTGAAAACCCAGGGAAGATTTCATCTAAATCGCGAAGGTAAGTCTCAGCGATTGTCTTGTCATCTTCTTTGATTAGTTTGTCTGCCCAGTCAGTTGCAGTGAAAAGAAATAATGAACTGCCTTTGCCACGTGTCTTTTCAGCACTTCTAACCACACTTGTTTGGTTGGTGAAGATGGTGAACGAACGTTTAGGTGAAGCAATTCCGTAACTGTAATCCCAAACGGCTTTGTCTTCATTAGTTAGGAAAGCGCCAGCAACATAAGGTGCGTAACGAACTTTTGAAAGTGCATCCATTAGCTCTGCTGGTGCACCTTTAAGAACTTTGTGAGTATTAGAAGCACGGTTTGCCATCACAACATGCTTAGCTTCAACAGTGTGATCGCCAGTTGAGTCAGTGTAGGTAATTGAAACGAGATTTTCATGCACCACAACTTCTTTTACTGGTGAACTTGTTTTAATTCGATCATTACCAATCGCATCTGCAAGTTTTTCAATATAAGTTGAAGCTCCACCCCAAATACTATTTCCAAGGCTTGGGCTCTTATCCCAAACAATTTTGAAATAACCGATACCAGTTCCGGCTGCCACTTCACTTACGCGGCCACCACTTCGGGTAACTGTTGCACCAAACATTGCCATAGCATCGCCAGACGTTTTTCCGACGAACTGTTCGAATGTGCGATCGTTTTTATAGTTATAAATACGATCTTGTAAATCCCAGTAACTTTCACCTTGCCTACGTTTTGAAATACGTGAGTAGTACAAAACAGCAAGTCGAACTTTGATACCTGAAGTAATTAATTGGAAACGATCTTTAAATTTCATCTTTATGCGGAATGGATAAAATTCCACGGCGCCTTTAGTTATTAAAGAACCATTCATTGCAAGGCCTGCAAGGTGACCATCAATTGCCCGAATTTCCACACCAACTTCATCTGCAAGACGTTGGGTTTCAGAACCTGGACCACTAAATACGTGTCCGCCAGTATTTAACCAGTAATCACCGCGACGTTCTGAGCGAATACGTCCACCTAGGCGATCTTCAGATTCGAGCACCAATAAATTCTTGTTTCGGCATTCGTAGGCAGCACTTAGGCCAGATAAACCGCCACCGACAACAACAACGTCGTACATAAAGACTCCTTGCAGATTGACTAACTCTACAAAAAATCAAAGAGCTTTAAGTGCCGATACCACTTTTGTTAAGGACTCTTTGGCATCGCCGAACAAAAGTGAAGTCTTCTGGTCAAAAAGCACTTCATTTTCAATGCCAGCAAAGCCAGGGCGCATAGATCGTTTTAAGAAGACTATTTGTTGGGCCTGATCGACGTTCAAGATAGGCATTCCATAAATCGGAGCACTTGGATCGTTTCTGGCAGCAGGATTAACTACGTCATTAGCACCAACAACCAATGCCACATCAGTTTCAGCAAATTCTGGATTTATTTCATCCATTTCTTTTAGCTGTTGGTAAGGAACATTTGCTTCAGCAAGCAATACGTTCATGTGACCTGGCATGCGACCAGCAACTGGATGAATTGCATAGTCAACTTCAATTCCTTTTTCGCCAAGAATTTCAACAAGTTCACGAATTGTGTTTTGTGCCTGTGCAACAGCTAGACCGTAGCCAGGAACAATAATTACTTTGCGTGCGTAAGCCAACATAATTGAAACATCATCAGGTGATGCTGACTTAACTGGGCGATCTTCGGTTGTTCCAGAACTTGCTTTTGCCTTTGCAGTGAATGCGCCAAACAATGTATTTGTTAGTGGACGACCCATTGCTTGAGCCATCAACCGAGTTAACAAAGTACCTGAAGCACCAACCAGTGTTCCAGCAACAATAAGTAATACGTTTCCTAGGACGTAACCAGATGCTGCAACCGATAAACCTGTAAATGCATTTAGTAATGAAATTACGATTGGCACGTCAGCACCACCGACAGGAAGCACTAAAAGCACGCCCATTGCAAGGGATAGGAACAATAGTGTGAATAACAGCAAGTTGGATGGATTCATAACTAACTGAACTGCAGCAACTATCGTGCCAATTGCTGCAAGTGAAGTGATGTAACGGCCAAGTGGAATAACTACTGGACGTGAAGTCATCAATTCTTGAAGTTTCATGAAAGTCAAAATTGAACCAGAGAATGAAACTGAACCGACAAGCACAGTAAATACTGTGGCTGAAAGCATCGAAACTGATTCATTTGATCCGGCAGTTAAGTATTCAATTACTGATACAACAGCTGCAGCGCCACCGCCAACACCATTAAATAGTGCAACCATTTGTGGCATCTGGGTCATCTGAACTCGACGAGCAGCAACCCAACCAATTACCGCACCAATTGTGATCGCAATCAAAATGGCTGGCACATGTTTAATCGGTCCACCAAAAAATTCGGTTCCGTAATAGAAAGCAACTGCGGTTGCTACTGCCGCACCCAGTGCACCAAGTAGATTTCCGCGTCGTGCACTTTTTGGTGAAGATAATCCTTTAAGAGCAAGGATAAAAAGTACAGCAGCTGTTAATTCCGCTAAGCGAACCCAAGTAGGCATTACTTACTCGCCCCCTGATCTTTCTTAGGTTTAAACATTTCAAGCATTCGGTCTGTGACCACAAATCCACCCACCATGTTTATTGTGGCAAGAACAATCGCTGCTAGACCGAGGGTTAATTCCAAAGCGCCATCAGCTTTGCCGGTGACCAGAATTGCGCCAACTAGAACTACGCCATGAATTGCGTTCGCACCTGACATTAGGGGAGTGTGCAAAACAGCTGAAACTTTTGCAACAACCTCAATACCAACAAAGATGCTGAGCACAAAAATTGTTAATAAGGCAATCGAATCCATTTTTACTTGCCTTCTTTCTGCAGTGGTTTTAGCTTCAGAGCCTGTCTTGCCATTTCATTTCTGATTTCACCATTGAAAACAATTGCGCTTCCAGCAACTACTTCATCTGCGATATCAGGTTTTACGGCGCCATCTTTTGTGAAAAGTGAAAGTAGTGAAACAACATTTTGGGCGTAGAGCTTGCTTGAGTGAGTAGCAATTTGTGAAGGAATGTCTTTACATCCAACTAATGTGATGGTTCCTCCTGAAACTTTCACCGTGACATCTTTTCCAGCAATTGAACCTTCGATGTTTCCACCTGTTTCAGCCGCTAAATCAACAAGCACAGAGCCAGGTTTCATATTCGACATCATGTTTTTAGAAATTAGCAACGGAGCTCTCTTTCCAGGGACAGCTGCTGTTGTAATAACTATGTCTGCCTCAGTCACATACGGCTTGAGTGCATCTTGTTGCGCCTTTGCTCGATCTTTATTCATTTCTTTCGCGTAGCCGCCAGTGCCTTCAAGTGCATCAAGTCCAAGGTTGATAAATGTTGCGCCCATTGACTTAACTTCATCGGCACTAGAAGACCTAACATCGTAAGCACTTACGACTGCACCTAAACGTTTTGCTGTTGCCATTGCTTGAAGACCTGCAACACCAGCTCCAAGAACTAAAACTTTTGCAGGTTGAACAGTTCCAGCTGCAGTCATAAGCATCGGGAAAAATTTTGTTGATTTTTCAGCAGCAATAAGTGTTGCTCGGTAACCACCGCAAAGTGCCTGCGAAGTTAGCGCATCCATTGATTGCGCGCGAGAAATACGTGGAATTAAATCGAAAGAAAATCCAGTTGCACCAGATCTTGAAAGCGCTCTAATTTCGGTTCCGTTATTAATTGGCGATAGAAACGAAAGTGTTATTGCCCCTTTTTTAAGTGAACCAAGTTGGACACCACTTAAAGGTCTAATTGTTGCGATTACATCGGCACTTTTGATTTCTTTACTTAAGCCAACTTTGGTGAAAATTTTTGCACCAGCTTTTACATAGTCAGCATCTGAATACATCGCCGCTAATCCAGCATTAGATTGAACGCTAACTTTCAACCCCAGCTTCACAAGTTTTGCGACTGCTTCAGGGACAACGGCAACTCGTTTCTCGCCGACTTTTGTTTCACTTGGGATAACAAGTTTCACTTTGCACTCCATTGAGCAATTGGATACCTCAACTCTATTTAATAAAGCTTCGAGTGTCACTGGAGTTTAAGAAGTATGCGTTACGTCACAGCATCACACTAGGCATGGTTAGCCTTAATTAGTGGCTAAAACCACCTGACGCACTTAAATTAGATGCAGGTCTGTTGCAGCTTTCATCAAATCTTCGCGGGCATCTGGATGTGCTGCGTTATTAATCAAGTTAAGAGCTTGTTGACGCTGTGATGCGCCAGCACAATGAGCGGCACCATGTTCAGTAACAACGTAACTGTGCTGAAAACTTGTGACCGGTTCAATTAGTTTTGGAATGATTGTTGAACTATTTGATTTTTCATGCCAAGAAGGTAGCGCCATAAATGCCAAACCTTTTTTGGAATTCAAAGCGCCAACGATGAAGTCCGTTGAGCCGCCAAAACCCGAATAGATTCGGTTTTTAATGCGACTTGAATTTGCTTGATCAAATAAATCCACTTGTAAAGCAGCATTGATACTCATCATTTGTTGCTGTTTGCCAATGTTGCCAGAACTATTAGTCACTTCAGTTCTGCGCATGCGCACTCGAGGATTTAAGTTAATCCAGTCATAAAGTTCTTGTGACCCAAACACGAATGATGCTGTGATGTGCGAACGAACATCTAGTGCGCCAGCCTTACGCAGATTAAGCACGCCGTCACTGAACATCTCCGTCCAAATCCGCAAACCTTTGCGTGCAGGCAATGCACTTAATACTGCATCTGGAATTGCACCAATGCCAAGCTGAAGAGTTGAACCATCGCTAATTCGTGTGGCTATCTCATTTCCAATTCTTAAGGCAACTTCAGAAGGTTGTGTAATGGGTTTAGCTTTTAGAGGCTCATCAACTTCAATTAAATAGTCGATGTCTTCAAGCGGAATCTCTGAATCGCCAAATGTGTAAGGCATGTGAGGGTTGGCAACTGCAACCACTATCCCATTATGTTTTCTGGCTGATTCAATGGCTGCAGGTAAAACATTTACTTCATTTCCAAGACTTACAAGTCCCGCTCTTGGCGTTGAGGTATGAATAACAACTAAGTCAGGACGAGTATGAGTCTTGATCATCCGTGGAACTAAACTCAACCGCCCAGGAAAATATTCAAGACGTTCACTGTTGCGCATACCTGAACCAACAAAGGCACTTTCTAAAGTGACACCTATGCGATCCGGAATACCAGGTTGAGCGTTAAGCATATTCAGGCGGTATTCGCCAAGTTGTTTGTCTAACTCAGCTAAGAATTTAAATGGGGTGCCAAAATTTCCGGAAGCTATGACTCGAGGATTTTTAGGTAATTTCTCAATAAATATAGAAATTCGGTCTATATCTATAACCTGCATTGCGTGCCATCCGATTAAGTTTCTTAACTCAATCGTACGCCTTGATCCATGCCTAATTTGCAACCGGAATTTGTGAACCTAAAGAGTTAACCGTTTCAACACTACGAGTTAAGGCTGTTTCTAATCGCTCTCTAGACTCAAGTGTGAAATCACTCTCATTCAAGGCTTTTTGAATATTTATTACGCGTACCGGAAATGAATCTGTGATTAACGTTGGTATTTGTTCTACTTTAGATATAACTAATTTCCCATCAGAATCTTCACTTACAGTCCATCGAACCAACAAGCCTTCAGATTTAATTGTGGTTGGTTCACGATGGGCTGCTATCAAATTTCCATGGCCATATGCAACCCACATATTTTTTATTTTTGTTATTGGTTGAACAGAATGAGAATGCGCACCTTCGATCAAATCAATTGCGCCACTTTCCGCAAGTTCATTTGCCAATTTGATTTGATCTTCATTTGGCTTATTCGTGTATTCGGTGCCCCAATGTATTTTTGCTATGACAAATTGAGCGCCAGCATTTCTTGCAGATTTAGCCTCAGCAATCATTGCTTCAGGATCATTCTGATTAGCACTCCAAAGTTTGTCAGCGTCACGGGTAAATCCATTGAAGCCGTAAGTGTAGGCAATAATGCCAATCTTAAAAATCTTTCCATTTATTGGAAGTTCGAGAATTAGTGGCGTAGCCGCTTCTTCAGGTGTACGAGCTGTTCCGGTGTGCGGGATGCCTATTTCGTCTAATTTGTTTAGAGTTCGCTCAAGTCCGTCAAAGCCTTTATCAAGTGAGTGGTTGGATGCTTGATCGCACATATCGAAGCCAAGTTCTTTAACAGCCGTCAAAATTTCGGGCGGTGAATTAAAAACCGGGTAACCGGAATAATTCTCACCTTTATTTGCAATCGGCGTTTCTAAGTGGCAAAGCGCTAAGTCAGCATTTTTAGTTATTGAGGAAATGCCTTCAAGTTGCGGAAAAAAATTCCAAAGTTCATTTGTTCCATCAGCTTTCGCCTGAGTCCATAGGCGTTCGTGCAGCAAGATGTCCCCAGATGTAACTACGGTGAAGCTTGCTGGATCAGACGAAACGCTTTCAAGCACAGTAGGAGCTGCAACGTCAGTGGGCGAACTAAGACCATCTGTGTTTTGGCAGGCAGAAATCAGCAACAAAAGAGAAAGCGCAACGAATGTGCCAACTGACTTTTTCCCCATGTTTCCTATTCCAAATAGCGAATGTTTCAATAACGGGTTTACCCAAGTATTTAGATTGCTACCTTATCTACATAAGTAATTCTAGAACCAACAAAGTCTAGATTAGAAAAGTTCGGGTAAATGGACAGTCGTTATGTTCTTATCGTCGAAGACGATGCGTTGCTGCGTGAATTATTAGCAACAGCTCTAGAGTCTTGGGGCTATGCAGTTCAAACTGCAAGTAACGTTGCTGATGCCAAACGCTTGTTTAAGTTAAGTGATCCCGACGGAGTAATTCTTGATATTGATTTAGGGCCTGGTCCAAATGGTTTTGACTTAGCACAAATTCTTTTAAATACAGCGCCTGCAACTTCGATTGTGTTTTTGACCCACATGCCAGACTCACGTTTTGCCGAAGTTGATCCTGAAGGCTTACCAACAGGAGTTGCCTACTTGCGCAAGAGCGCCCTTTCAGATTTGAACCTGCTCAAAGACGCACTCGATGCAACTATTCGTGGTGAAGTTTCTTCTGATTACCGACACGACAAAGATAAAAATCGACCTTTTGGCAATTTAACAAAAAAACAAATCGAAGTTTTACGTTTAATGTCACAAGGCAAATCAAATGCTCAGATTGCTCAAATTCGTGGAACTTCAGTAAAAGCCGTTGAGGATGCAATTCGTCGGGCATGTGAGGCGATTGGTGTTGATAATTCAGTTGACGGCAATACTCGTACCGCAGCAGTCGCTAAGTACTTATCAGTTACTGGCGTTAGTAAATACAGTCTTTCTGGAAAATAATTTTTCTCGTATTACAAAAATTTTTGATTAAAAGTGAATACTGCCTCTAATTAAAGACTTACTCACTAAAGCACATAGAATAGTTGAACATTCAATAAAGGAAATCAGGAACACATGTCTGAAACTGCCCATTTAGTGCCTGGCGAAAAGCCATTAACTCATAAAGAAATTCTTGCAGTTCTAGGCGGCTTGATGATGGGCCTATTTCTTGCAGCGCTTGATCAAACAATTGTTTCAACCGCACTTAAGAGCATCGTTGAAGATTTTGATGGACTAAGCCATTACACCTGGGTTATTACTGCTTACTTACTTACTTCAACTGCCTCAACTCCGCTTTATGGAAAAATTTCAGATCTATATGGTCGTCGCCCTGTTTTCCAATTCGCAATTGTCACATTTTTAATTGGTTCGCTACTCGCTGGTGCATCTCAGAATATGGGGCAGTTAATCGCTACCCGTGCCATTCAAGGTCTTGGTGCCGGCGGTCTAATGGCATTAACTTTCGTAATTATTGGTGACATCATTCCGCCTCGCGAACGCGGTAAGTATCAGGGTTACTTCGGTGGCGTTTTTGGTATTTCATCTGTTGCTGGTCCACTACTTGGTGGTTACTTCTCTGACAGTGGAGAAATTTTTGGTATCGCTGGATGGCGTTGGATTTTCTATATCAACTTGCCAATCGGAATTTTGGCCTTAGTTCTAACTTCTGCTTCATTGCATGTTCACAACATAAAGCGGGCCCACAAAATTGACTACCTAGGCGCATTACTAATGGTTGGCGCTGTAACCGCACTTCTAATGGGCATATCTGTTTATGGCCCAGAAGATGGGTGGGCAGCAACCAAAACGCTAAGCACTTTAGGTTTAGCACTTGTGTTAACGATAGCTTTCTTATTCCAAGAACGTCGCGCTGTTGAACCAATTCTTCCGCTCGATTTATTTAAGAATCACACATTTTCTATAACGTCATTAATTGGTTTTGTGATTGGTGCAGGCATGTTTGGTGCAATCATCATGATTCCACTTTATTTACAGTTAGTTAAGCAAGATTCAGCAACAACCGCTGGTTTAAAACTAATTCCTTTCATGCTCGGTATCGTTTCGATGTCTATGTTCTCTGGCAAACAAATATCCAAGACTGGTCACTATAAGCGTTACCCAGTAATTGGCTTAACCGTCATGACCATGGGGTTGGCATTACTGGTGCGATTGAGCGAGACAACATCATTTGCCGAATTAGCTGTCTATGAATTTATGATCGGTGTTGGACTTGGCTTTTCTATGCAGCCAATTGTCATTGCTCTTCAAAATGACATCGACTTCAAGGACATGGGTATTGCAACAAGTGCGAATGCATTCTTCCGCTCAATTGGGTCAACGGTTGGTGTTGCCCTCTTCGGAACTATTTATGCTAATCGCCTAGCAACCTACATCCCAGAAAAAGTCGCTGAACTTCAAGCTTCAAATCCAGCAGCCCTTGCCGGTGCTAGTCCAGAAGCTTTCGAAGCACTGAAAAACAATTCGGAAGTTTTAAATACTTTTACTCCAGAATTGAAATCAAGTATTTTGAACGCATTTGTGAATTCATTTCACGATGTTTTCTTATCAGCACTTCCAATAACTGTGCTCGGTATTGCCTTTGCGTTGATGGTTCGCGAGAAGCCACTTCGCTCAGGTCAAGAATTTAAAGCTGCAAAAGAAGAGGCCACTGGCGAACAATTCGCTTAAACGTTCAAGGCTGGCTTCCATTTGATATTGCCCAGTAGCACTAGCGCCAGAACCATCAGGATCTGAATCGCGATTGCACTGGGCGATGTCATTTTTTCACGAATTAGTTCGCCCAAGTTAGATGAACTGATCGCATGCGCACCAGTTACATAAATTGAATAAGTCAAAACTCGACCCGCGGCAAATGCACCGATAAGTGGACGCAACGGCTGATTTTTCATCACACCAGCTGCTTCAAAAAGTTGGGCTGAGGAAAGTGGTGATAGGAAAAACAACAGAAATAGCGCTGTTGAATGCTTGGCTGATTTTCGAAAATGAGTTCCAGCATTTTCCATGTTTGTTACCCAACCTTTGGGCAACCGATCTCGAAGTTTGCGAAAGTACAGTGCCAGTACCCATCGACCGCTACTTGCACCAATCACACCAACTGGTATTAGCAATGCAGGTTCTAATTCATAGCGAATTGCAAAAAATACCAAGATCGACCAAGTTGGTGGGGCAAACGCTGGTAGCGCATTCATTAAAAAAATAATGAATGCAGCGAATAAGTACGTATCCATTTAATCCCACTGATCTTTAGAAATAGACTATTAGCAATAAGGAGCTCAAATGGATTTCAGTTCTATCAATTTTGTTGGTGTGCTTGTTGCTTTTCTAGTTAATTTCATTGTTGGTTTTATTTGGTTTGGACCAAAAACATTTTTCCCTGTTTGGTGGAAAGCAATTGGCAAAACTGGTGATCCAGGTGCCGATGCAGATATGAAAGTAGTTTTTTCCAGCACGGCTATTGCAGGTTTAGTAAGTGCAACCGGTCTAGCTCTAATTTTTGATTTACTGGCCCGAACTGGAAGAGAAATTGGTCCATCTCTTGGTCTAGGTACAGGGCTAACTGTTGGAATTATGGTGATGGCAGCACCGGCACTAAGCCATCGTTTATTCGCAGGCAATGGTTTCAAAGTTTGGTTACTTGAAATTGGCTCTGATGTACTTGGCTTTGCTTTGATGGGTGTAGCGCTTAGCTACTTTTATTAGGTATTAGTTGGGAAAAATTGCCAAATCGTTTTCAAAAAGCATTTAGCAAACGCTTTCGCCGAATAATTACCAATTCACCTGATGGTGTTCCACAATGGTTACCGCAGATTGAATCTGGTGATGATTTTGGCTTATTCAAACCAACTGACGCTCCGTGGGTTGTGCACGCTGATTTAACAACATTGATCGGTGGCATTCGCGCATTATTAATGCAGGCTCTACACCCAGGAAGCCTTGCCGGTGTCGCTGATCATTCCCGGTATGAAGCAGACCCACTTGGCCGTCTTGCCGGCACAACTAAATGGCTAACAATTCTGACCTTTGGCTCAACTCAAGCGATTGAAAAAGAATCAGCCAGAGTAAATGCGATGCATAAAAAGGTTGTTGGCAGTTATGAACAAACACCTGGAACCACGAAAGCATACGCAGCATCAGATTCAGATTTATTGCTTTGGGTGCATGTTGCATTTACAGAATCATTTCTTGTGACAAATGAAATTTATGGTGTTAAGCCAATTCCTGGTGGACCTGATAATTATGTGGTGCAGTGGAGCAAAGCAGTTGTACCACTTGGTTTAGCAAACGCTCCGAAATCAAAATCAGAATTAATTTCTGCAACTCATTCATTTGATACAGTCCTTCGCGCCGATCAAAGAACTTTTAACGTAGTTGAATTTATTAAGCATCCGCCTTTGTCATTTGCGGCAAGGATTGCTTACGCAATTATGTTTAATGCAGCTGCAGTAACAATTGAACCAAAATACTTAAAAATTCTTGGTGTTAAACCGTTGCCTAAGTGGATTGTGATTCCAACTGGTCGAGCTTTGTTGAAGCTAATGCGCCTTGCTCTTGGTGGAATTTCACCTCTTGAAGAAGCAGCTTTAGCTAGACACGCTCGCCTTAAAAAGTAGTTGCATCAATTACAAATCGATATTTAACATCGCTTGAAACAACTCGCTTGTACGCTTCATTGATGTAATTGGCATTAATAACTTCAACATCACTGGTGATGTTGTGGGCACTACAGAAATCAAGCATCTCTTGAGTTTCTTTGATGCTGCCAATTGATGAACCAGCCAAGCTGCGTTGGCGACCTAGCAAGTTATTTGGTGAAATTTCATAAGGTTTTTCTGGAATACCGACCACGACCAAGGATCCATGCATCCGCAGTGTTTCTAAGTAAGCACTTAGATCTAAATCAGCTGAAATCGTGTTAATTATTAAGTCAAAACTATTTTTTAAATCACGCAACGAACTCTTGTTGGAAGTATCGACAAAATGTGCAGCGCCCATTTCAAGTGCATCAGCACGTTTATTTTCACTGTGGCTAAGCACAGTTACTTCAGCACCCATGGCCACAGCTAGCTTTACAGCCATGTGTCCAAGTCCACCCAAACCCATCACTGCCACTTTTTTGCCAGGACCAGCCTGCCAATGGCGAAGTGGTGAATAAGTTGTGATGCCTGCACAAAGTAATGGAGCAACACCAGCACGGTCTAAATTTTCCGGTACGTGTAACGCGTAGTTAGCTTTAACAATTATTGTTTGGCTGTATCCACCATGGGTTGGGGTGATGCCGTCATATTCAGTTCCGTTATAAGTCCAGATTGGACTTTCTAAACACCAGTGACTTTCGCCAACAAGGCAGTATTCGCAACTTCCGCAGGAATCAACATAACAACCAACACCGGCTAAATCGCCAACTTTAAAGTTTGAAACTTTGCTACCAATTTCGGTTACCCGACCAACAATTTCATGACCTGGAACCATTGGAAATTTAGCCTTGCCCCATTCTTCACGTGCTTGATGAATGTCCGAGTGGCAGATACCTGCAAATTCAATTGCAATTGAAATATCATTTTCGCCTACTTCTCGTCTTTCAAATTCCCAAGGGGTCAGTGGGGCGCTAGCGCTCATCGCTGCATAACCGCGAGTTGTTGGCATTTTTCTCCTAGTTTCAAACTAATTGTAAACGTTGAGTAAGCGTGAGATTCATTCATCGAATTCAATCTAGAGTTGATGCATGGTCAATGTCTCAATCGAATTCCTGGGTGCTACTGAAACGGTAACTGGAAGCAGATTTTTACTTACCGGTGAAAATTCAAAAATTCTGATTGATGCTGGTTTATTCCAAGGAACACCAGAAATAAAAGCAAAAAACTGGGAACCATTTCCAATCGAACCAAGCAACATTGATGCAGTTGTACTAACGCATGCCCACCTTGATCACACCGGTTACTTGCCGCTTTTAGTTAAACAAGGTTTCAATGGTCCGGTTTATTGCACAGAATACACAGCCAAGTTAGTTTCAGTAATTTTGCTTGATAGCGCGCGAATTCAAATGGAAGATGCGAAATATGCGCAGAAAAAAGGTTATAGCTCGCATACAAATCCTCGAGCACTTTACGATGAGTCAGATGTTTCAAAGGCACTGAAATTAATTAAAGTTTCAAAATTTGATACTGACATTCCAATACTTGAAAATGTCGTAATTCATTTCCATCATTCAGGGCATATTCTGGGCTCATCATTTGTAACCGTTGAACTTGATGAAAAAAGATTTTTGTTTACTGGTGATATGGGTCGCCCAACCCATCCAGTTTTAACTTCACCAGACCCGTTTCCTGATGGCCACTTTGATGTTGTGGTGACTGAATCTACTTATGGTGATCGTATTCACGAGACACCAACAAATGAGTTTGCCCAAATTATTAACGAAACTATTGATCGCGGTGGTTCAGTTTTGATTCCAGCTTTTGCGGTGGATCGAACTGAAGTTATTTTGCTAAAACTTCGCGAACTAGTCGAAGCTGGGGAAATTAAGAAAGTTCCGATTTTTGTTGACTCACCGATGGCCTTAACCGCCCTTGATTTCTATCGTGATGCTCTAAATGCAGGACGCTCTGAAATTAGACCAGACATGATTGAAGCCTGGAGGGGTAGAGATCCTTTTGATCCAGGTACTTTGTCTGAAAAACGAAGCGTCGAAGATTCAAAATCTTTAAACGATGTGCGCCAACCGTGCATCATCATTTCGGCAAGCGGTATGGCAACTGGTGGTCGAGTTGTTCATCATCTGGCTCACATGTTGCCTAATGCAAAGAACACAGTGTTATTGGTTGGTTATCAAGCAAATGGCACTAGAGGACAACAACTTGAAAATGGCGAGCAACGAGTTCGGATTCATGGTGATGATATTCCTGTTCGTGCCCAGATTTCTAAGGCGAATGCTTTTTCAGTTCATGCCGATGGGGATGAGTTAATTAATTGGCTAAAGTCCGCACAAAAACCAACTGCAGCATATGTAGTCCATGGTGAAATGAAGTCTGCAGAAGAGTTTGCCAAGCGGTTAAAGACTGAACTTGGCTGGAATGCTATCGTGCCAAAACCTGAACAAAGATTTGAAGTTTAAGGTTCAATACCTTCGTGCTTTAGCAATGCTGCCTTAAGCGGTAATCCAAATCCATAGTTACCAAGGTGCCCACCTGTTTTAACAACTCGATGACATGGAATGATTGGTGCGATCAAATTACTTGAACATGCAGTTCCTGCAGCACGAACCGCAAGTGGTCTACCTGCTGATTTTGCAAGTTGTGCATAACTAACAACTTTGCCACCTTTGACTTTGCGTAATTGTTTCCAGCACTCTTGCATAAATTCACCACCGGGTTGGCGAACTCTTAGTTGGTTAAATGCGTTCAAGTCGCCATCAATCCAGTTATTCACAACTTGAGCTACACCAGCTAGTTTGGTGTCTTTCTTGTAGTCGGCAATGTTTAATTTCTGTCCGGCTTTTCTCAAAAATCTAGTCATTGGTAAAAATGCTGCGCCAACAACTATTGGTTTATTTTCAACATCAACCAGTACTGACATTGGCACCCACGGAGTTTTTATTTCATAACCAATTATTTTCGACATTAATTTTCCAATACGTCTGCAGCGCGTTTGATCGCTTTTTTCAAAATCTTTTTACTTGTGGCTAGATTGATGCGCACATGATTTTTACCATCAGGTCCAAAATCTTTTCCGTCATTGAAATAAACGCGACCTTTTTCGTGCATTAAAACTGCTGGATCTTCAATGCCGTAAGCATTTAAATCAACCCAAGCTAAGTAAGTGCTGTGTGGAATTATGTATTTCGCCTTCGGTAAGTATTTCTTTAAAAGTTTGGCTAGATACTTTCGATTGTCATCAAGATTGCGCATGACTGCTTTTAGCCACTTCTCGCCATCTTGGTATGCAGCGTAACTTGCCCAAGATCCTAAGATCGATGCGCGCCACGCAACAGCCATTGGTAGTTGATTTAATTTGTCATGCATTTCTGGATGTTGAGAAATAATTTGCGCGCATTTTAAACCAGCTAAATTCCAAGCTTTACTTGCTGAAGTAATACAAATTCCAGTTTCTCTAGCGTCATCATTAAGGGCTAAGTAAGGAATAAAGTTTTGCTCTTTAAAGGTAAGCGGAGCGTGGATTTCATCAGAGATAACAACAACACCATATTTCTTAGCAAGTGATGCAATTTCTTGGAGTTCGACTCTGGAAAAAACATGGCCAACTGGATTATGAGGGTGACAAATTAAATAAACCTTTGCGCCGGCGGCAAATGCTTGCTCCAGACCAATTGGATCTAGCAAGTAATCATCACCTTGATGAACAAGTGGAACATCAACGACTTCGCATTTACTTTCTTTAATCCAGTTATAAAAATTGTGGTAAACCGGTGAATTAACTACGACTTTGTCACCAGGGTTTGTGAGCAAACGAATAACTTCAACACCTGCAACGCCAACATCTGTTGCCAAGCGGAATTGTTCAGGATCGACTGTCCAATTCCAGGCTCGCTTTGCATACTTAGCAAAGGCTTTTGGTAGTTCAGGAATTAAGCCGCCGTAGCCAACATCCGAGCGATTAACCATGTCAATTAAGACTTCTTTGATTTCCTTCGCAATTGGATAATCCATTTCCGCAACTGGAAGTGGAAGAACATCTTTTTCTACGCCACGCCATTTAGCGCCACTTCGTTTTCGAAGAACTCTTAATGAATCGGCTTTGACTCTCACGGTTTAAAGGCTAGCAATCACTAAGGCTTAATGATGGTGATACCAGGAATTGTGCCAATATTTTTCATAGCTTCTGGAACTTGCTCCAGGCTAATAGTTCTTTCAATTAAAGAGTCTGGTCTTAGCAATCCAGAACTTATCTCGGCGAGCATTTCAGGGTAAGTTGCTGCAGACATCCCATGACTTCCAAGAATTTGAAGTTCACGCGCGATTACAGTGTGCATTGGAACAGTGGCTTGATCTTTAATTACAGCCGGTGGCAATAAACCAATTTGAACATGGCGACCCAAGCGTCGAAGAGATTCAATTGCCAACTTTACAAGACTTGCATTGCCTAAAGCGTCGACTGTGACATCAGCACCAGCTGGATTGAGTTTTTTAATTTCAGCTGGAACATCATCATGCACCGAATCTAAAACTATTTCAGCACCTGCAAGTTTTGCACGGTCACGCGCTTGATGAGACGTATCAATGCCAACCACTCTGGCACCGCGAGATTTAGCAATCATTACCGCTGCTAAACCAACCCCACCACAACCAAAAACTGCAACAACTTCACTAGGCTCAACTTTTGCAACCTGAACTATTGCGCGATAAGAAGTTGCAAAACGGCAGCCAAGTGAGGCTGCCGTTTCAAAAGAAACTGAATCTGGGATAGTGACTAAATTGAAATCAGCTTTTGGAATTCGAACGTATTCAGCATATGAACCAGGACCATTAAATCCTGGCTGCCATTGAAATTTACAAACCTGTGCATTTCCAGCTAGGCAATCTGGGCACTCACCGCAGCCACAAACGAACGGCGTGGTTACCCGGTCGCCAACTTTCCAGTTTTTAACTTCGCTACCAACTGCCGAAATAACCCCAGCAAATTCATGTCCCGGGATATGTGGTAGTTCAGTTATGTCGCTGTCATGTCCCTGCCAGCCATGCCAGTCACTTCGGCAAAGACCTGTTGCTTTGACCTGGATTACTACGCCATGGGGGCGGGGAGTGGGGATTTCGATGTCCTTTATATATAGGTCATCACCAAAATGGTCGAAAGCCACTGCCCGCATGCCAAAAGGGTAGATCAGCCTTTGGATATCCACAATTTTGGGGTGGGAATAAGTAATAGCCCTTTCAGGTTATGATATTTGTCCTTGAGCCGACCTGACTCAAGGTATCTGATAGTAGAGGAATAAAGAAAAATGGCTCGTGCAGTAGGTATCGATCTCGGCACCACAAACTCTGTGGTCTCGGTCCTAGAAGGTGGCGAACCAACTGTGATCGCAAACGCAGAAGGTTCCAGAACAACCCCATCGGTTGTGGCCTTCGCTAAAAACGGTGAAGTTCTAGTTGGCGAGGTAGCTAAGCGTCAAGCAGTTACCAACGTTGACCGCACCATTCGTTCAGTAAAGCGTCACATGGGTGACACTTCTTGGAACGTTGACATTGATGGCAAGAAATACAACGCACAGGAAATTTCTGCTCGCGTTCTTCAAAAATTAAAGCGTGACGCTGAGGCTTACCTTGGCGAAACAGTTACTGATGCCGTAATTACAGTTCCGGCATACTTCAACGATGCTCAGCGTCAAGCAACAAAAGATGCTGGTCAGATTGCTGGTCTTAACGTACTTCGTATTGTTAACGAACCAACTGCAGCTGCGCTTGCATACGGTTTAGATAAGGGCGACCAAGATCAAACAATTTTGGTATTCGACCTTGGTGGCGGAACTTTCGACGTTTCACTTCTTGAAATTGGCGAAGGCATCGTTGAAGTTAAAGCAACTAGTGGTGACAATCACCTTGGTGGCGATGACTGGGATGAACGCGTTGTTGCTCACCTAGTAACTACATTTAAGAATTCAAATGGCATTGATTTGTCTGCTGACAAAGTTGCGTTGCAACGTCTTCGCGAAGCTGCTGAAAAAGCAAAGATCGAACTTTCTTCTTCACAGTCAACAAACATCAACTTGCCTTACATCACCGCATCAGATGCAGGTCCGCTTCACTTAGACCTAAGTTTGACTCGCGCTGAATTCCAGAAGATGACTGCAGATCTACTTGAACGCACCAAAGCACCTTTTAACCAAGTTGTTAAAGATGCCGGTATCAAGGTTTCTGACATTCATCACGTGGTACTTGTTGGTGGTTCAACTCGTATGCCAGCAGTTACCGATCTTGTTAAAGAACTAACTGGTGGACGCGAACCAAATAAGGGCGTTAATCCAGACGAAGTTGTTGCAGTTGGTGCAGCTCTTCAAGCTGGCGTACTAAAGGGTGAAGTTAAAGACGTACTTCTACTTGATGTGACACCACTTTCACTTGGTATCGAAACCAAGGGTGGGGTTATGACTAAGTTGATCGAACGCAACACAACTATCCCTACCAAGCGCTCTGAAATCTTCACAACTGCTGAAGATAATCAGCCTTCAGTACTTATCCAGGTATTCCAGGGTGAACGCGAAATGGCTGCTTACAACAAGAAGCTAGGAACTTTCGAGTTAACTGGTCTTCCACCAGCACCACGTAACGTGCCACAAATCGAAGTAACTTTCGATATCGATGCCAACGGTATTGTGCACGTTTCAGCTAAGGATCTAGGCACCGGTAAAGAACAGTCGATGACTATTACTGGCGGCGGCGCACTTTCTAAAGAAGAAATTGACCGCATGATGGCTGATGCTGAATCACATGCTGAAGAAGATCGCAAGCGTCGTGAAGAAGCTGAGATCCGTAACCAGGCTGATGCATTGATATTCCAAACAGAAAAGTTCTTGGAAGAAAATGCTGACAAGGTTCCGGCTGAAGCAAAAGCAAATGTTGATGAACCACTTGCTGAACTTAAGAAAGCACTTGAAGGTGAAGATCTAGAAGCCATCAAGAACGCTGTTGAAAAAGTTGGCGTAGCTAGCCAAGCACTTGGCACTGCACTTTACGAAAGTGCTCAAGCACAAGGCGCGGCAGCAGAAGCTGGTTTGGCAGATGACGATGTAGTCGATGCTGAAATCGTGGAAGAGGCTGAATCGAAGTGAGCGACCACGGAGTCGAAGAATCCGAGGGCGTAAAGATCACTGATAAGCGAAAGCTTGATCCAGAAACAGGTGCGCCTAGGTCAGAATCTGACCAGGCACCTGCTTCTGAGCAAGAAAGCACACCAGCTGATCCAATTGCTGAATTAACTGCAGATCTTCAACGACTACAAGCTGAGTATGCGAATTATCGCAAACGAGTTGAGCGTGATCGTGAAGTAACTCGTGAGTTAATCATCTCGGGAACACTTGCTGAGCTACTTCCGGTAATCGATGACATTGGTCGCGCTCGAACACACGGTGAACTTGAGGGTGCCTTCAAGAGTGTTGGTGAAGCACTCGAATCAACAGTTAGTCGCCTTGGCCTTAAGCCATTTGGTGAACCTGGTGATGAGTTTGATCCAACTCGTCATGAAGCAATCGCCCATGAACACAGTGATTCAGTAGACAAATCAACATGTGTTGTTGTCTACCAACCTGGCTATGAATTCAACGGAAAGATTATTCGCGCTGCAATTGTCAGCGTGGCTGATCCTAATTAATTAGCTGGAAGGAGGCATCGATGGCAGTTAAAGATTATTTAGAAAAGGACTATTACAAAGTTCTTGGTGTTGCCAAAGATGCCCAAGCTAGCGAAATAAAAAAGTCATATCGCAAACTAGCTAAAGACTTGCACCCAGATAAAAATCCAGGGGACAAAAAAATTGAAGAGCGCTTCAAAGAAGTAAGTGAAGCCTACGATGTTTTGTCAGATCCAAAGCGACGTTCAGAATATGACGATGCCCAACTTTATGGTGGACAGACTCGTGGTGGGTTTAATCCAAATGACATGTTTGGTCCAGGTGCAACAAACTTCGGTTCGGGCAACTTCGGTTCGGCAAACTTTGGATCAATGAGTGACATTGGTGACCTAGGTGATTTGCTTGGTGGAATTTTTGGTGGCGGTCGTGCTCGCGGTCCACGCCGCGGCGCAGATCTTGAAACTTCGGTAACTCTAAGTTTTGAAGATGCGATGCACGGCACCACCATTCCACTTCGCCTTTCATCACATACTGTGCAAGCACGGATCCCAGCCGGTGTTAAAAATGATCAGAAGATTCGCCTTAAAGGTAAAGGTGGCGCAGGGGATCAAGGCGCACCAGCGGGCGACCTATTTATAAACGTAACCGTCACACCCCACGAAGTCTTTGGTCGTGATGGTGACAACTTAACTATTTCTGTTCCAATCAAATTTGATGAAGCAGTAAATGGTGCTGACATTAAAGTTCCAGTGCTTGATGGGGCGCCAGTAACAATTCGCATTCCAGCTGGGACAAAGTCAGGAAGTAAATTCCGCGCGCGTGGCAAAGGTGTTCAAAAAGCGCAAGGAACAGCAGGTGACTTAATTGTCACCGTTGATATCGCAGTACCAAATGAAATTTCAGAAGATGCCACACGCGCTCTTAATTTGTTTGCATCTGCAACTTCAGAATTTGATCCGCGCGCAGAATTAATGGCCAAAGTGAATGGGTTAAGTAAATCGAAGGGAGGCAAGCGTGGATAGTTATGAATTAAATGACGATGTTCCGTTATATGTAATTTCAGTAGCTGCTCAGCTTGCTGGATTACATCCACAAACTCTTCGGCAATATGACCGACTTGGTTTAGTTTCGCCACAGCGAACTATTGGCCACAATCGGCTTTATTCGCTAAAAGATATTGGCCGACTGCGTGAAGTAGCCAGACTTTCTGCTGAAGGTGTAACGCTTTCAGGCATTATTCGAATTTTGGCTTTAGAGGAACAACTCGAGGCCACGTTAAGGGAATTAGCTGCACTTCGCTCGCTGGTAGACGGCCCATCGACAGCTCTTGTCGTTTGGCGCCCGCAACGAAGAGCTTAATCAAGTTAGACAAATGCGACAGGCGATGCGCATAGGGTCACAGCCGCTTTGTTGAAACAATGAATGGTGTGAGCACTGCATTAATAACTGGCGCAACAGCGGGCATCGGAAAATCATTTGCGATTCAGTTGGCCAGCAAGAATAACGACTTGGTTTTAGTTGCTCGAAATCTTGATCGATTAAATGAATTGGCTAATCAACTTCGCCTAGATTTTGATGTAAACGTTGAAGTATTAGTTGCAGATTTATCCGATGCTAAGCAACTTGGTGAGGTCACTTGCCGAGCAGCTGCTGAAGACATTGATTTAGTTATTAACAATGCTGGCTTTGGTATTAAGCAGATTTTTATTGGTGGAGACTTAGCTGCTGAACAAAATTTGCTCGATGTTTTAGTTGGCGCAGTAATGCGAATCACACACGCTGCTTTGCCTGGACAAGTTAAACGAAATCGTGGCGGAGTAATAAATGTGAGTTCGGTTGCTGGATGGTTAAGTAGTGGAACTTATAGCGCTGCAAAATCTTGGGTAACCACATTTAGTGAAGCACTAGCAACTCAATTGCGGGGTAGTAATGTCCACGTGATGGCGCTTTGTCCCGGCTTTACCAGAACTGAATTTCACGAACGAGCACAAATGCAAACAAGCACAATTCCTGATTGGATGTGGCTTGATGTTGATGCGGTTGTAGAAAAAGCACT
>JACCDO010674222.1_pt1 | contig 49151 bp, 42 predicted proteins | sample 7446101 | NCBI WGS metagenome assembly JACCDO01 (sample SAMN15323440, study PRJNA562643) | freshwater metagenome | isolation source: river surface water | place: USA:Blue River Watershed | collected 2017-08-16 | reverse complement strand
GATCCCTGTCTCTATTTTGATTCTTAATTATTAGATTCATAAAATAGAGACACTACACAAATTGGGCGTGTAGGCCCGGACTTGTTTTGACTCTAATTTAGACTCGAAATAGGTTTAACTACACAAATTTTTTGTTAGATACTGCAGCTGCCGGCACATTAAAAGTATAACATTCTGTTATACTTTTAACGTAGCTTTTATTAAAAAAGTAAACTTTTTTAATAAAATTTAGCTTGTAAAACAAGCTAAACAAGCATGATTTTGTGATAGAATATCACAAAATTCATGTTCGGTCAACAAGAAACTTTGGTACACATTCAAAAAATGAATGAAGAAATTAGGGGTTGGATGGAACTCCCTCCAGAAGTTAAGATTAGTGAAGTTCTAAAACTTTTTAAAGAACTAGAACTTCACTATGAGGAAATACAAAAAAATATAGATAAACGCTACATTTTACGAAGTGAAAGTATTCAACTTGGTGAAAGTTTTTCGCCTGCAAAACTGAAAGATATGCAAGATGCTAGCAAAACTATAATTGAACGTGTTATAGACTTCAATAAAATTGAAGTAAATACACATTTTTTCTTAAAGTTATATTTGTTAAAAAATAACTTTGATAACTTTAATTATGTTTTTAATAATTTTCATCAGTACGATGACTGTATTTCTTCAATACGAAAAGCACACAATCAAATGGATTTTGGTTACGAAATGACACTTTATAAAATACAAACAAACAAAGTCGAAATAATTGATGTTGAAGATCCTATTAATATATAATAGTCTTGAAAGAATAATTTATATTTGTTTTTTCTTGTCAAGAACTTCACTAAACTTTTAGTTAAATTATTTTATACTTCACACAATAATATACTTTTTTAAATATACTTAAAGCTTCTTATATATATTTATTTAGTTTTAACTAAATAAATGGATGAGCTTAAACCTCCTTCAGAAGAACAAATAGAAATATCTAATGCATTAGCAATAGGAAATATTATAGTAGATGCAGTTGCTGGATCAGGAAAAACAACTACAGTACTTCACTTAGCACGTACTTATTTATATGAATCATTTTTACTATTAACTTACAATAAAAAGTTAAGATTAGAGACAAAATCAAGAGTTAATGCACTTGGTTTAACAAATGTGGATGTGCATAATTATCATTCATGGGGAGTTAAATACTATGATCATTCTGCACATACAGACACTGCACTAAAAAAACATATGGTTAAACCAGCAAAACTTCCATATTCATATAGTGTAATAATAATTGATGAAGCCCAAGATATGACACCTTTGTACTATAAATTAGTTTGTAAAGTGTTAAAAGAGAATTTGTCAAATACAAAAATTATTGTATTAGGTGATAGATATCAAAGTATTTATGATTTTAATAAAGCGGATAGTAGATTTATTATACATGCAGATAAACTATTTGGTTTTGCTAATTCATACCCTTGGATTAAACTTAAACTTAGTCAAACTTTTAGAGTTCCTGATAAAATTACTAATTTTTTAAATACTTGTGTTTTAAGATCTAAGAGATTAATTCCTTTTAGAAAATCTGAATTTAAACCAACATATCTATACTGTGATGCATATGGATCGCGGGCTTTCACTGAAATTAAATCATTACTAGCTGAAGGATATTCATTTTCAGATATTTTTGTACTAGCTCCATCTGTACGTAGTGACAAATCACCAATCAAAGTACTAGCCAATGCATTATCACATTCAGGAATACCAATTTATGTACCTGTGTCAGATGATGAGAAATTAGATGAACAAGTAATGGATGGGAAAATAGTTTTTTCTTCATTCCATCAAGTAAAAGGATTAGAAAGAAAAGTAATTCTTGTCTATTCATTTGATAATGGTTATTTTATGTATTTTAATAAAACTGACTCCCCATACAAATGTTCTAATACTCTATATGTTGCTACAACTAGATCTCTAGAACGTCTTGTATTAATTCATCATTATGAATCAAAACCACTTCAGTTTATACCCATGGATTTACTTGCTCAAACAGTAACAATTGAAACACTTGGTCAGGCTAGATCAAAAAAATCTTTAGGACTTCATTTGTTAAATCAATTTAGACATTTAGATCAAAACACCAAGCTCACAGATAAACCACCAGGGTCTGAACGTTCAATTCTCGAACTTCTTATTGCACTATGTGCAGATGACAAAAGAATACCAACTCAAGAAATATCTGTTACAGATCTATGTAAAAATGTACCACATGATGTAATAGAACAAGCACTAAGTTATTTAACAATTCAAACTATAACTAAACCATCTAAAACTACAACAATTAAACTACCTCTTAAATCTAAACAAGAAGGGCTTTTTGAATCAGTTAGTGAAATAACAGGAATTGCAATTCCTGCATATTTTGAACTTATTAATACTGGATCAATGCAAATTTACAAAACTTTAAAATTAGAACATATAACACATCCTAATTCAGATCCATTTGAGGAATATGATTGTTCTGATGATTCGGATGATCAAGTTCAGCTTTCAAGAACAAAAGTCAAGTCAAGAATGGATTGGGTTGTTGAACAAGATTTGGCAAAAATTGACACAGCAAAATTACTTGAAATTGCAAATATTTATAACTGTTGGTCAAATAAACTAGTTCACAAAGTAAATCAAATTAAATCATATGATTGGTTAGATGATGATAGTCTTGTTAAATGTGTTGGACGACTTACAGAATTAATTAGTCCAGATTCTAAATTTGAGACTAGAGCTGCACTTAAAGGACCTAAAGAGCTATATTCTCGAATGGTAACTGGATGGATAGATTGTATAGATCCAAATGAAAAAAATATTTGGGAATTTAAATGTGTTGGTGAATTAGATTCTAAACATATTTTACAAACAGCAATATATATGTATTTGTACTATAATAAAATGTGTGTAACATCTCATACTAAAACACTAGCTCATATTGAATTAGAACAATCAAGAACTAGGATTAAATCAATGATTCATCAAATAAATGAGCTAGATGTGCTGAATTATTCAACTTATTTACCTGAAACAAATATTAAGTCTGAAAACAAATATATACTTAATAAACTCAATCAGCAATTAGATGCAATAAATTTGCAAATAGATACTCATATAAATACTGGATATAGTTTTTATTTATACAATATTTTAACAACTGCTCATATAAAAATTTCTGCTCACATGGAAGATTTAGTTCAAATGATGGATGGGTTAATGTACTATAAATTTTATTCAAGTTCAACTAGAATACCAGATGCAGATTTTTTCAAAGCCTGTTTAGATGCGAAAGCATCACTTGATAAATAATTGAATTTTTATTATTTTGTTATTAACAATTAATTATTAATTAAAATTAATAAGATGTCAACGGGTATTTTATGTTTATGTACAATAATATTTGGACTAGTAATTTTATCATTATTCCAAGTAATACTAAATTCTGTCTTTAAACTTAATAATTCTTATACAAATTTAAGATCAAAACAACAAGAACTTGTTTCAGTTCATAAATCAATAGAACAAAATAAACCATTTGTACTTCATTGTTTACAAATTTTAAATTTAAATTTAGCAGATCAGGACACATGTGATAGATTTGTTACTAAAAAAACAGGATTTTTTAAATTTGAAAATGTAACTAAAATTAGAAAAGAACTTTTAGAACAAATTGAACTTACATATCCTAATTATTGGTTTGAAACTAAATTTGAAAATTGTTGTAATAAATACTATCCACATTCAACTTAATAAAAAATTGATTAATTTAATTGCTTGAATTAAATTAATTTAAATACAATTAATTTAATTAATCATGATTACTAATATTTATATAATTAAGTCTCGGGCTGATGAATCTTTTTTTTCATTTGTTTCTGATTTATTTAGTGTTAAACAAAATTTAACTGACACTGTTATACTTGAACTTAACTCTATAATGATTGAATTGTCTGACATGACAAAATATGAAGCAAAAGACTATGAACTAGATTTAATTAAAAAGTGTAATAAATCAATACCTTTATATTTAAATTTTAAACCTATTTCTGAAATAACATATTTTTTGTCTGAAAAATCAGAAAGTGATGACTTGTATACATGTGAGTATATTGATTCTAACTCAAATCCAGTATTTACAATTGAATTAAATGAATCTAATAAATTTCATACAAAATATAAAATTACTTGGAATGAAAAAATTATTGAACAAGATTTACTTATCTATCTACTTGAATGGATATTTGTTAAAAAATAAAAAATTGATTTATTTGAATGATTGGATTAGAGTTGTATTTGATTTATTTAATTAAACCAGTTATGGAATCTAAAGTTTTACTTACAACAGCTATTTCTTATACAAATGGAAGTCCTCATATTGGTCATTTGTATGAGTCTGTGTTAGCAGATTTTTTAAAGCGAGTATATGAAATCAAAGGGTCTAAAATTAAGTTACTTACAGGAACTGATGAACATGGAAAAAAAATTCAGAGTTCAGCCCAAGCTCAAGGATTATCCCCGATTGAATTGTGTAACAAATATGTTAAAGAATTTAAGCAAATGGACCAACAAATACAAATGAGTTGGGACCATTGGATAAGGACAACTGATCCAGCCCATAAAGAGCTTGTTAGTTGGGCAATTGAAAAGGCTTCAAATTCGGGTGATATTAACAAATCAATTTATAAGGGTTGGTATTGTGTTAAAGAAGAATCTTTTATAACTGAGTCTAATGCCGCGCTAACTAATTATTGTAATCCTGTTACATCCCAACCTTATGAACTGGTTGAAGAACCCAGTTATATGTTTAAATTAAAATCAAAACCAAATCTATTAGAACAAACTCAACCTAGTACTTTAATCAATGGACTTGTAACCCAATACGACCCAAACACAATTGAAGATTTAAGTATAACAAGAACAAGTTTTAGTTGGGGTATTCCTTATCCTTCAGATCCATCTCATGTGATATATGTGTGGTTTGATGCATTGTTAAATTATGTAACTGGGGAAAAAATATTATTTGAAGAAGAGTTTGGTTCTAAAGACTTAACTCGAATCCATTTGATAGGCAAAGATATTGTTTGGTTCCATTCTATAATATATCCTGGAATTTTGCATTCAATATTCCACCCACTTCCAAATAGAATATTAACTCATGGCTTTGTATTAGATTCCTCTGGTAAAAAAATGTCCAAATCAATAGGTAATGTTATTGAACCTAATGAGCTTTTTGCTAAGTACCCAGTAGAAGCAATTAGATTTTATATGATTAATGAAACTGTATTTGGTTCGGATATTCTATTTTCAAAAGAGAACTTAGTTTCATCATATAACAATATTCTACTTAAAAACTTTGGAAATTTATTCCAAAGATTATATAATTTATTCAGACCAGTTCAAGATGTATTAAATCAGTGGATTGGTTTGAACTTAGATTTAGTTGCCCAATTTAAGAATACAGCCCTTAGAAAACTAAATGATTTTGTTTCAAGTTTAGACTTTGCAGAATACAGAACAAATTTATTTGCAGAACTTGATTACTGTAACAAAGAATTAACAGAAAAAAAACCATGGCAAGAAACCTATGAGCTTAATCAATCAATACCTATCTACGGATTAATTTGTATCAAATTTAATATAGCTTGTGGGTTACTTTACCCAATAATCCCAGAAAAAGTAAGTAGTTTGATCAAGCTGATAGGTTGGAATATCCCAGATATATATTTGTCAAATCCTTGTGTTAAACAAATATATTTTACATCAGAAGAAAAGAAAATTATTGCTTTTGCTAGAATAGAAAAATAAATTAATTTTCAATTAAACCACATTCTATATTTTTTTTATTAAATTCAACAACATCTCTATAATCATAAGTTAAATCTGTTATCATGTCAATATATTTCTTTTTAACTTTATCATTTGATTCATATTCTTTTATCTTGGCATTTAATTGGGTTTCTTTTTTAGGATCCAATTTAATACCTGCTGCTGATAACATAGTTTTGGCAAAAAACAATATATTAACTCCACGATCAAACAGCAGTTCCGCTACATCTGTTTTATTTTTAGTCTGCCATCTACAAATAAAATCATCATCATAATCAAATAGTTGTACACGGTTAGATCTTGGATTTGTATTTAAAATATTTAAACGTTCTGGTTTTGCCGGATTTAAATGTTCATCTTTAACAAACTTTTTAATTGCTTGCTCGGGATTGTTTGCATATTCCAAATACTTTTTAGTTGATATTTTATAACTTGCATCTCTAAAAGGTAACATTTCTACTGCTTTTTCTAAATCTGGTGTTGGGTTAACATTAATAACAACATTATTATTATTTTGTATATTATTGTTATTTTGTTGGTTTTGTATATTTGTAGTATTATTGTTGGCAGTGTTAGATGTATTATTAGTAGTATTAGATATAATTGGAGGCTTAATTATGTTAGATATAATTTTGCTACAAATATTTTTATTAACATGTATATCCAAGTTTCTTTTATTAGTAAATATTTTATTGCATTTTGGACATTTAAATGGGTCTTTATTACAAATATTTTTTTCAATATGATTTAAATAATTTTCTTTTGATGACAATGTTTTATTACATTTTTCACATGTATATTTTTTATGTGTTGATTTTTTTATTACTAAATCATTATTAAATATTTTTGTTTTATAATTTTCAATCATAAGACTAATTATTTTATCACAATTTAAATAATTATTTTTATTATGAGTTGTATTACAAATAAAACAATTAACCATTTTGTTATTATACTATACTATTATATATTATTTTAAATAATATAATACATCAAAAAAATATGAAAATTGATCAAAAATACATCAATTTACATCAAAAAAATATGTGGATTTATTAGTTAAACAATTTATTTAAATATTTTTTTACAAATAAAAATAACTTATTTTTAATCTTTTTAAAAATAATAATATAATTTCAGCTCTAATATATAATAACTATAATAAAAATATATAAGCAAATACATCAACAAAATATGAAAAAATACATCAAAAATATATGCGAAAAATTTCGCATCAAAAATACATGCGATAAAAATTTTATTTTCAATCTATTTTTTATTAATTTATATAATTATAATCTTATTTTATAGTCTTTATTTTGCATCAAAAATACATGCGGTATCATATTTTTCAATCTAAAATAAAAATATTAATACATTATTTTTAAACTTAATAAAGATTATATAAAATTCAAAATAAAAATAATTAAAAATAAATCTTTTCCGCATGTATTTTTGATGCAGAAGTTTTCAGAGAGAGAGAGATTTTTTTACGACTGGGCAAAAAATATTTTCACAAGCTCAAAATCTCACAATCATCTTATAAAAAGTAAATTTAACAAAAATGATCTTGAATAAATTTACAAAATATTTTTTTAGTCTAAACAAATCTTAGTAAAAATAAAATAATAATTTATAAACTATAAATTATTATTCAATCTAATTATATTATTTTTGTTAAAGCATTGTAAATTAACAAATGAAAAAATTGATTTATTAAATTATTAAACCCAATCTAATAAATTATTTTAATAATATGGAACAAACTAATACAGCATTTGATTTATATCAAACAGTTACACTATTAATAGTTGAATTTGTATGTAATGATAATATAAAACATTTTAATAGTTCTAAAATAGATGAAGGAATATTTTATAATAAAGTGATTGAAAATTTATCATTTGACAAAACAATTAAAAGTTTTGTTAAAACATTAAATCAAGATGAAGAAAATAATATAATTGATCATTTTAGCTTATATGGTATATATAATCGTGAAATAGATGAAATTCAAAGGTTTATACAAACAAATAATTTTGAACCTAAAGACAAAAAAATTAATACAAATGTTATTTTTAATCCTAATTATAAAAAAATAGTTCAAATTGTTATTTGGATTATACTTGAAATTTCTTGTAAGAATACATTTGAATATACTGATTGTACTTTTGATATTTACAAAAGTAGAAAACCAAATCCTTTTGCAGACACTATTGCTGAATTTTATTCTATTGATTATGCAATAAATGAATTTGCTAAAACATTATGTTCAAATAAAAAATTTATAAAGTTATGTCAACTATATGAAACTAAATTAACAGATCAATTTGATAAAGATGAGTTTGTTGAATCTAGAATAGTAACTACAATTATCACACATTTTGGACTTTATGAAGTTTTTAATTTAAAAAAAGATTTTTATGATCAAATTCATAGGAAAATTATCCAAGTGCTATTTGCAGATTAATAGAGAAAAAATTGATTAATTTATTTATTAGATTGAGTTAACTAAATAAACTAAACTAACAATGGACTATCCTTATTCATTTGTATCTAACTGTTCTTATGAACAGCTTGTCAACACAACAAATTTACTAAATCCCCATGATGTGGATAAAACACACCAAGTTAATATAATGTGTAGAGTTATACTTAAAAGAACATCAGGACCTAAGCTATACTTTTTTACTGTTAATGTGTTAGGAGAAAATCTCCATGAATCCCCATTTCAAATTGTTGTACACAATTCACTAGCATCTGACGAGTCACTTGGAGTCTGTAAAAAAATTACTTTGGGTGATGTTATTGGAATTACAGGTTATATTGGTAAAACTAAAATTGGAGAACCTAGTGTTTTTGCTTGTGAAGTCCAAGTGTTAGCACCATGTTTACATGATTTACCTAAGGAACAATATGCTCCTACTGATTTTGATTGTAGATTTAGACAAAGATATTTAGATTTAATTATGAATCCTAAATCTAGATATAATTTAATTACAAGATCTAAAGTAATTACATTTTTTAGAAATTTTTTAAATTCAAATGGATTTTTAGAAGTAGAAACTCCTATACTAAATATGAGTTATGGTGGGGCAAATGCAAAACCTTTTATTACACATCATAATGATTATAATAGAGATATGTATATGAGAATTGCTCCAGAACTATATCTTAAGCAACTAGTTATTGGTGGATTAAATAAAATTTATGAAATTGGTAAACAATTTAGAAATGAATCTGTCGATCAAACTCATAATCCTGAATTTACTTCTATTGAAATTTATTCATCGCCAGCAGACTATACACAGATGTTTGAATTATGCGAAAAATTAATTTGTGAGACTGTGTTATTAATTTCAGGTAAAAGCAATATATTTTACAAAGGAGTTTTATTAAATTTCTCTGGAGGATTTAAGCGAATTGATTTGCTTGATGAATTAACAGCTAAGTTAGGATTTGATTTTAATTCATTGGATTATTTTGACACTGAAACAGCTTCTGCCAAACTAAAAGAAATAATACAATCTAAAGATCTTGTTTGTCCACCACCTTTAACAATACCACGTATGATAGATTTTTTATGTGGCGAGTTTATTGAATGTGAGTGCATTCAACCAACATTTATTTGTAATCATCCGAGAATAATGTCACCTTTAGCAAAACCACATAGAACTTGTCCATGGAAAACTGAACGTTTTGAACTATTTATTTTGGAGAAAGAATATGCAAATGCATATACAGAGTTAAATGATCCAGTTATTCAGAAAAATGCATTCCAAGCTCAAAACCAAGATAAAAACTCTGGAGACGCAGAAGCACAACCTCCAGATATGGATTTTGTGAAAGCTTTAGAATATGGATTACCACCAACAGGAGGATTAGGAATAGGAATAGATCGTTTAGTAATGTTAGTAACAAATGAAAATTCAATTCGTGAAATAATAAGTTTCCCGACAATGAAATAAATTAATTTATTTATATAATGATTTAATAACTTGAATATGAGTCTGATCAATTCCTAAAAAGTCAGAATAACGATCAATTCTAGTCCATTTATATTTACCATCAACAAGTGTTAAACTATAAGTTCCATAGTCACGTATAATTTTTTTTCCAATAATTTCTTTTGGAATTTCAATTCTTAAATCCATTATTTCAAATTGTCTTATATATTTCCATTCACCAGTTTTATCTAAAAAATATTCTCCTGGACTAATAAAGGCACGTAAAGTTAAATTATAACCATTAACTTCAATTTTTGTTTCATATCCTATTTCAGAGTCTGTCTCTTCTCCAGCAAGTAATTTATTACTTGTGTGAATAGTTAAACAATTAACTATTTGTTGCAAAAATTCTTTGTCACTATCAAATGATTTTAACAAAATATATTGAGTTATTTATATATTTAACTCGAAAATTGAACTTAGTTATAGTATTAATTTTTTTATTCAATTTTTTTATAGTAAGTTAAAAAATTGCATATTTGTTTAATTGACTAAAATAGTTAATTAAATTAATAATAAATGATCGAAGAACTTGAACTAATTTTATCTAAACAAACCCATAGAATTTCTTGGGATGAATATTTTATGTCTATGGCTTTAATAGCATCATCTAGATCATCATGTTCTAAATTACATGTTGGATCTGTTATAGTTAAAGATAATAGAATTGTCGCAATGGGTTATAATGGTCATATTGCAGGAGCAGTCCATAATACACATGAAAGAGATGGTCATGAAATGTCAACAATTCATAGTGAAATGAATGCAATAGCAGATTGTGCAAAAAGAGGTGTAAGTTTAGCAGATGGAACAATTTATGTGACACATTATCCTTGTATAAATTGTTTCAAATCAATTGCATCATGTGGAGTTAAAGAAATTTGTTATTTAAATGATTATAAAAATGATCCCTTAGTAGCAGTGTTAGCGACAGATTCAAATATTTCAATAAGAAAATATTGAATAATTTTTCAATTAATTTAATTTATTTGATTTGAATTAATTTATTCAATGACATCTTTAGATGAAGATGAAGTTTGCTTGCTAGAGCAAACAAACCCGCCCTCCGGGGAAGTTTGCTTACAGACAAACTCGCTCTGCGAGGAAGTGAAAATAATAAATGCAATTGCTTATAAAAATCCAAATGACCAACAAATACTGAATGCATTTTTATTTGGATGTAAAAGAAATTTTTTAAATGTTACTAAATGGATATTAACTCAAGTAAAGCCATCATTAAATACACAAGAAAATATAAATAAAGGTTTTACTAAAGCATGTAAAAATAACAGTTTGGAAGTAGCACAATGGCTTTTAACACAAATGGATGATAATTCTAAAAAACAAGGTTTTAAGACTGCTTATATATACAATAATATTGAAATATGTGAAATATTTACACACTTAAATCCATCAAAATATATTTATAATTATGAGGTTGATCCAGATACTAAACAAGTTATGAGTTATTGCATTAGGAAAAAAGTTATTGCAATTGATACAATTAAAAAATTAGTTAAAGAAAAATGCATAATATGTTTATATAGAGATGAAGAAGTAATTACAAATTGTAATCATATATATTGTTATAAATGTTTTTCTAAATATTATCGCCAAAATTCAACATGTGCATATTGTTCCAGAGGTACCTTCGGTACATTAAAAGTATAACAGAATGTTATACTTTTAACGTAGCTTTTATTAAAAAAGTAAACTTTTTTAATAAAATTTAGCTTGTTTTACAAGCTAAACAAGCATGATTTTGTGATAGAATATCACAAAATTCATGTTCGGTAGACAAGAAATTTTAAATTATGTTTTAGTTGAAAGTGATTCAGATGAGTCAACTGATTCAGATGAAGATGAATAGATATTATTTTTTATAGTAAAAAGATTATAGAAATTTATTTTCTAATCCTTTTTTTATATAATGAGTTTAAAAAATGTTGTGTTTGTAAGTGGAAATGCAGGGAAAATTAAAGAAGTTAAAGCAATTTTTGGATCTGGATATAATTTAATTAATCATGATATTGATTTACCAGAAATTCAAAGTTTAGATGGTAAGGATGTGATTGGAGAAAAATTAAAGGTAGCAATAGATTTACTAAAAGATTCTTCTAATCCAGATTTTAAATCAATACAAGAAAAATTTAAAGAATTAGATGTTAGCATTAGTAGTTTAAATGATTTTGTTTTATTTTGTGAAGACACAAGTTTTATTATTGATACATTAAGTAAACCAAAAGCTGAATTTCCAGGAGCTCTTATTAAATTCTATTTTAAAGCTGTTGGTAATAAAGGTATAATAGAAAGAGATGGTGGATCTGGAGCAAGAATGGTTACATATGTAGGAGCATTAATTAAAGGAATACCTAAAATTTTTGCTGGTACTGTTACAGGAAAAGTTCCTACAAAATTTACAGAAGAAGGAACTTTTGGTTTTGATCCATCCTTTATTCCAGATTTACCTGAAGAATTTTCTAAATACCAAGGTTTAACTAATGCAGAATTAAATACAGTTGATGAAACTATTAAAAATAAAACATCAGCTAGGGCTTTAGCAGTTAATGGTTTAATGTCTGCTATTTTATCAGGTGGCAAAAAAAAGAAAACTAAGGGATCCAAGAAATCTAAGGGATCCAAGAAATCTATGAAAGGTCGAGGTAAAAAGAAAACTAATACTTCTAATAAAAAAGGATCTAAAAAATCTAAGGGATCAAAAAAATCTATGATAGGTCGAGGTAAAAAGAAAACTAATACTTCTAATAAAAAACCAAGTAAGAAAGGCTCTAAAAAATAATAAAATTATATTTTAAATAGATAAATTGCTAACAAATGCAGTAATAGTTTTTGTTTTTTAATATTTTAATAAGAAAATATTGAATAACTTTTTAATTGTTTAATATAAATAAGTTAATTAAATCTAAATGATAAGCCCATTAATAGATAAATTAGATGAAAAAAAATTTAAAAGTAAATCAAGTTGTTCAATTAGTTAGGTTTTAATATATAATAAAAAGCTTTGTGCATATTCATATGCAAATCCATTTACTTTATAAAAATCATTAAGTGCATCTATATAGTTGTTATACACACTTTTATTCCAAGAATCATATGTTAGTATACCATTTGAATCATAAATATAATACTTAGAGCCACATATTAACCCAGAAACTACATGATCACTATTTAATTCTTTAAAGTAAAATACTATTGACATTGCATTTAGTTTATATTCTGCATCGTCAATATAAATTATCCCAGGTATATTTTTAATTTGTGCTTCAATTGTTGGAATTATAAGTATTTTTGGTGGGTTTGATGAATTAAAATTCGTAAATAAATTATAATGATCATTTTTAACCGTGATATCAGACCATTTTAATGTTAATAAATCATTGCCTTCTTCCATTTTTCTTATTAGATAATCAAAATTATTTACTAAATTATTTAAACTATATAAACTATTTTCAAGTTTAATAAATTGATCTCTAGTTGAGTCATCAAATTTATCTTTTAACTCATCATATTCATCAATATCTTTTTGTATTTGTGTTCTTGTATTATAATTTAGTGACCAAAACCAAAATGAAATAAAATAATCTTGTGTATTTACAAGTATTAGTGACAAAATCGCGCTAATAGCTTTAACATCATTATAGCCGTTTCCATAATCGAGACCTATGTTATTTTCTGACCAATAGTTTTCATTTCCAAACTCATGTAAACTTTTAACTTTGGCACCTATTATTAACATAAAATCACCATCTAAAGTTAATGCTTTTTTTCTTTGAATTAATATTAGTCTAACCATTGCCCATAAAATTACTTGAAGTGGAAAATCTTTTGCTGCCAAATGTGAAAATTCACTAATTTGTTCAACTTGTTTAATAAGTTCTTTATCTAACATTTTATATTTTTCAAGTAACATTTGTTTTATTGGTTCTGTTAAAAATAATATATTTAAAACAGTATTTAACCAACATGTTCCTGTACTTTGTGCTAATCTTCCATATGCACATGGAGGAATCGAAAAATAATATTTATACCACCATGTATTTTCTAATTCAACTTCATTATTTGTTTCCATAATTCTAAAAATAAAAATTTGTTCAAAATTAGTTTTATATTTATTTTCATTTCCTCCATTTTGTTCTTTAGTTTGAATAATACTAAAACATTTGTTTTGTGGTTTTGATGGATCAAAAATAACACTTATACTTTTATTAATATATTTAACAGCTTCATAAATATTGTTATCACAAATAGTTATAATTTTATCAAATGGAAAAATGTTAAGTACTTTTTTAAAAATAGGCAACTGAAAAATTGTGTTATGTGCATCTATTGTTTTATTATAAATTGTTAAATTTGTATATATTTTGCCTTCCTCTTTTAATTTAAGAAATAATTTTGCTATCATAATATAATCATTAGTTTCTAAGTTTTCTAAATAAATTAATGCTGGGATATTTGTATTTATTTGTTCCATGCATTTTTCAAATAAATCATAAGACCAATTTATTTGCTCAAGCAAATTATGATTATTTAATTTTGATTTACCAAAATAGTATATTTTATACTCTTCCATATATTATACTAACGATATTATTTTTGTTATATTAAAAAATTGAAATTCCAAATTATTTATTTTTTTAATGAATACTTTCTATAATTATGCTACCTAAAATTAGTAAAACACCGTCTCCAACTAATCGTAGAATACTGTCTAGTAAAGACTATTTAACAAATTCTAAATTTGACATTGTACAAGAAACAATTGAATTAGCTTTAAATGTATTAAATTTAGATAAAAGATCATATAATGTTTTAGATTATGATGATTTAAAACATTATAAAGTTACTGATGAAATAACAACTAGGGCTTTAGCTATTTTACTTTTTTATAAAATACATAGTTAAAAAAATTGATTTTTTTATTAGTTAAATATATTTATTAAAAATTAGATAAAATGAGCACAAAAAAACTTATTAAAGATTTACTTGAAAAACTCAAATTAACAGAAGATCCAACTGAAAGGGAAGATATTGAAGATCAAATTCTAAGATTAGCCGAACAAGATGAAATGATTGATAATATGACTAAATTAGAACCAATACCTCCTAATAAATTACAATCAGACAATTCTAATATTTTAAATCCAAATTTAGAATTAGATGAAAAAGAAAAAATTAGATTAGAAAGATATTTGCAAAGAGAAGCAAAAGAAGAAACATACAAATTAAATTCAAAACTAGAATCAAAAGAAGAAGAATTACTTAGAAATGATTTATTAAATCAAGAGCTTGCATCAAATGAAGAATATGCATTTAGAAAACAAAGAAAAGCAACAGGAGCAAAGAATAAAAATAAGTCTAAAAATAAATAGAGCTTATTAAAAATTGATTTTTTTATTAATTGATTATGTATAATTAGAAATTACATAAATAAACCAATGAATTCAATAACAAAATTATCCCAAGATTTAGAGTTTTTATCCAAACTAATTAGATCATCTGACTCTAATAATCAGACAGAGGTATGTAATTTTTTCCCATCATATCCAAGTGGAGAAAATTGTGTCCCGCAAGAAATTTACTTTAAAAGTGAATTTAATCTCGAGCAAGTGAATAATTTAGAAGAAACAATTAATACTTTGAGCAGTACTTTAAAAGATGATAATTTAGTCAATAAATTTAACAGTTTGATACATTCAATAATTACAATGGGTGATGATCAAATTGAGGCAAATGCAGATCATTTAGTTTTTATGAGTTGTAGTATTTTTATTGATAGATCAAAGTATAAAACAAATATACAGTATTTAAGCCGAGTTGAACAACTTATTTCTAATACAAAAGTTGAATATATTAAAGGTCTCAAACAGAAATTTTTATCACAGTCTAATTTGTTTGGTTTGCACTTTAAACATAAATTTAATATTGGGGCAACTATTGTTAACAAATACACACACATTAAACACACACACAAAGTACTTGAGATTAACTCACCAAATGTTGTTTGGTCTGGTAGTTCAGTATATCATTTGGGATACACTAAAATTAATTCATTGGAGTTAGTAGATTTAGATCTATTTATTATAGGAACTCCTGAAGAAAAGATGGCAGTAATTGATAAAATTAAATCAAATCTTATCGAGTTATTTGGTTCTCAAAATGTAATTTATAAAACATGTGGATCAGTGGGATATATTTTTATCAAGGGAATTCCTCGAATTATTCAGTTGATTTGTTGGGGCGGACCTGGTACTACTGCGCAAGATGTAATTACACATTTTGATTTTGACTATTTGAAGTCAATGATTAAATATGATGAAAAAACTAATACATATATATGTTATTCAATGGACTGTGCAGTCAAATGTGTAAATTCTAAAGCTATAATTTTAGCAAATCCTAAGAAAATCAAACCATATAGACTTGAAAAAGCTCGATCAAATGGGTTTGATACATCTACTTGCAAATCTCTTGCTCTTAATTTGGGACCCAATGATCATTATGTTATGTTAAGAAATAGATTAGCTAAAGAATACTACGTATCAACATCTAATTTAACTAGAGAAACCCAGGATTTAGAATTTGATCTAGAAAATTTATTTGGTGTAAAACCATCCCCAGAGCTAACTTTGGAGGGATCATTTGATACTTATGCACATACAAATCACACAAAGTCATTTGATAGTTTATCAGCCAATGAATTCAAGTTAACCTCTTTATCAAAAATTTTTAGCGAACAAAAAATAGTTCTAGTAGCTAAGATTTTATCATTTTATAAATATAAAGAATCATATCAGCCTTATAGTCAATTAATCATATCAATTGATGACCAACAAATCATCAACTTGATTAATCTGTTTGGATCCGAATGTGCCAAGTCAATCGCACAAACTTTCGAACTAAACTTAACACAAAGAACATCATGTATTGTTAAAAATGGGAGTGGATTTGTTCCAGAAAATTTATACAAGGCATCCAACTCTTACTATGCAAAGATACTTGAGGATGTTAGCCCAACATCCATGATAATTAAACTTAGATGCGGTAAGTCTATCCCTTCGGGATTGCAACCTAGCGCCAGCAGGGACTATTATTCATATGATTTTGTCCCTGGACAAACCTATATTATTCGAGGAGTTTTAAGAGGATATGTATCAAAAACTCATGCGGGAATCTCATTTAAACTTGTATAAAAAAATTGAATATGAACAAATTAGATTACTTGAATTGGAACTTAGTTACAAGCTATTCTTTAGTTAGAAAAGTTTAAGTAAATTTATTTTATTATTTCTAGAACTGAGCATATAATGCATTTGAATTTGACCCTTCAACTTGATCAATATTAAATGTTTTATCTTTTTCAAATACATTTGGATAAGAAGCAATACCAGAAGGATCCATTTGTGTCATAAGTGAATTTACAGCTCGTTCATAATCTATTTGAATGTCTACTGGTTTTTCACCTTTAACTTTAGAAAAATATGGGAAATTTTCTTTTTTTACTTTTTCATCATCAACATAATCTGAAATAATCAATTCAATTTTCTTTTCATCACACCATTTTTTAAGTTTAGTAAAATATTCTTTTGATTCGGGAGATTTATTGTCTTTATAACGTGGATTATATTCATAACGTGATTCATAACCATTATCATAATTATTAATATATTTTTCAATTAAATCATCATATTGTAATTTTTTTTGTTCTTTTTCAATTGCATATGATGAATTTAAAAATGGTGAAACAAATGTTGTGCTGCATGGTATATCTTGTCTAAGTTCATAACTTGCTAATCTAATTGGAGTTAGTCCTAAACTAGTAGATTTAGTTGCAAGCCCATCAATTGATGGAATACAATTAATTAACTTAATTTTTTTTAGTTTATCACATGTCTTGATTGAATCAAGAATATTTATTGAACCTTTACAACCAATTAAAACAAGTTCTTGTAACTCAGGAGCCCAATCTAAACATCCTAACTCACCTTCAATTCTATAAATATTATTAATTGTTAGGCACTTGACATTTGGATTAATAGTTTCTATATTAATTACAGTATCAGGCCAAACAATTGTGTCTGTAATTTCATTTGAACCACAATGCCATGTTTTATAACTAGTTTGACCATTAATTATTAGTTCTTCCAAGTTATAAAAATTTGCTAATTCATTCCATTTTATAAATTCATAAGGAAATGCAGATAAATCTAATTTAGAACTTGATGCTTCAAAACCTATTAAACGTTTAGTTTTACCTAGCTCAATTTGTTCTGAAAGTTCAAATTCAGTTTTATGCTTATGAAAATAACTAAACAGTCCCATGTCAGATTTTAAATCAATTAACTTGAAGCCCTTTAGGTTAATCAATGTGATCGTTTTGTTAAGTTTTGCTTCAATTGATTGAATCGCATTTTGTAAAAAATCAACACCAAAAACTTCATCATGAACAAATTCTTTAAATGTTAGTTTGTGTGTTAAATTAAAAAATTCCATTTCTGCATTTAGTTCCATATATAAAGTTAAAGGTTCAGGCTTGATAGGTTGACATTTTAATTTATTTAATTCAGCTAATTTTTGGTTTGGAAATTGATCACAATTTTCATATATTTCATTTAATTCTCTTTTTTGTTTAGTTAATCCACCAACAATTTCATAAGTATATTTATATCCTGGTTCTTTGTTAAAACATTTTGTAAAAAATTTTTCAAACTTTTTTAAATCCATATTTGATGGAATTAAATCTAATCCAAATTTACCAACCCATTTTTTATTTTCTATCTCAAAATTAATCTGAATTAATTTTAATTTTTCTAGTACATTTAAAGAAAGATTCATATATTAATTTAATATTGTTATGTTTCTTTAAATAAATTTATCACAAGTTTTTACTATTAGTCCAAATAAATAATTTCTAATACCAAAAGTAGTTATCATTGTTTTGCCATTTCTACTTTCTCATACTAGATTAATTTAATTCAAATATTTTAACAAATCAATTTTTTACTAAAAAATTGATTAAATAATCAATTTGATTAAATTAAACCAATCCCTATTATAAATTCAATGGAAACCAAACCCTTTATTAGCTCGGAAGAAGAGTTTTATAAACTTGTGAATATATGTTCAGGACATTTCAGACCAATACGATATTTATCCAAATATAGCTTTTCTGTCCAAGCTTTACTAGATATATTTTGTTCAGATTCACAAGTTTGTTGTTATGAGGATTATTATTATAACGATTTTGACTTAGATATGGTTGCACAAACACAATCCCATATTGATGTTCCAAATTTAAAAGTTCTATGGGATGATTTAGATGAAATTAGACGCGTGGAACTAACAAGTGAAATTGCTTTAGAACTGTTTGAGAAAAAAGTTTCAAACAAATCAATCAGCAAATGGTCCAATGAATTAATAGGTGGATTTGTTGATAAAATTATTGGACTAGATCAACAAATGGTTTACCCAATATTTTTATCAGAATACAAAAACTTATTAGAAACAAACAAATTTGTTAATTCACATAACTTAAAAGTATTATTTGAACTTAACTCGCCTGATTCGATTATAGCCCAGGCAAAAAAAATTTTAGATTCAATACCAAAACCTTATTCTTCTGCTCTTCCACTTAGCTAGAAATTTGTTGTTTATAGTTTAGTTAAATTTTGTTTGGTAGATTGATATATTAGAATAAACAATAAATAAAAATTGATATTTTATCAAATTAATAATTTATTAAATTATTAAATTAATAAATAAACATTTTATGGATATATTAGACCAATTCACTGATGATGTTACTGAAATTAATATAAAGAGTAAAAATATAGAAGGAATATTAGATTTTAGTAAATTTACTAAATTAACAAAATTAGATTGTGTTAATAATAAAATAATGAGTCTAAATAATCTTCCAAATTCATTAATTGAATTAAATTGTGGTTATAATAACATAACAAGTTTAGATAATCTTCCAAATTCATTAAAAAAATTAGATTGTCAATATAATAAAATAACAAGTTTAGATAATTTACCAAATTCATTAATTGAATTAATATGTAATAATAATGTAATAAACAGTTTAGATAATCTTCCAAATTCATTAATTAAATTAAATTGTTTTGGTAATGAAATAACTAGTTTAGATAATCTCCCAAATTTATTAATTAAATTAGATTGTTGTATGAATAAAATAATAAGTTTAGATAATCTTCCAAATTCATTAATTAAATTATATTGTAGTTATAATAACCTAACAAGTTTAGATAATCTTCCAAATTTATTAAAAAAATTATATTGCACTAATAATGAAATAACTAGTTTAGATAATCTTCCAAATTCATTAATTGAATTATGTTGTTATGATAATCAAATAACTATTTTAGATAATCTTCCAAAATCATTAACTAAATTATATTGTGATGATACTATAAAAAATTAGAACAATTTAATTTATTAACTTAACAAATATTATTAACTTATATTAACAGCATTTGGATCTGAACTTGGTAAAAAATTGGGATTAAAAGTTTCAAAGCCTTTATGTAATTAAATTGTATTTAGTTTATTATCTTAAGTAAATTTGCTTAAATTAAATTTTTCCTCAAGATATTCTTGTTTTTTGGATTATCAATTTTTTATATGTTAAAAAAATATATATATTTATATAAATATATGAGTAATTTTAAATTTCTTAATATTAACACTGGAAAAACTGATTTAGAAATATCATCACCATTAAATACATCTTCAACAAATTTAACAGATATACAATCACCATTTACATCACTTGCATCAATTACACCAAATTCTTTTATTAATTCATCTTTATCAAATACACCATATTCATTTGAACCAACATCAACATCAACTTCTCGTGCATCATCAGTTGTACCAAATAAATTAGGTTTATCTGTTTCAGTAGAGGAAGATGATATCCCCAGTCCTATTTCATCAAATACATCACAGGGATGGTTTGAACAAGGTTCTTCTTCGGATGCCTTGTTTGAACAAGGTCCGGGAAAATTATGTTTTGTTAAAAAGGATGAAGAAACATTTATTAAAAATAGAGATAATTTCAATAGAAAAATTGGTTCAATAAGAGAAAAATGTAAACCACCACCATCAAAATATATTGTATATAATGCACAAAATAGTATAATTTATAATAATCAAAATCCAAATATTTTAACTAAAGAATCAAAATTAATGCGTGAAACACATAATTTTCTTAAATACATTCCTCCAAATACTAAAATTGATTGTACTATAGCAAATAAACTTATTGAAAAAAGTTTGAATGAAGCAGATATAAATGAATATTATTCACATACTTTAGGAAGTTTGTATCCAGAACACTTTATGCTAATTCAACATTTAAATACATGTAAATATGAACCAGATGAAGATTATTCTGTTTTTTTTAAAATGGAAAATATTCAGGGTGTTAATTTTAATAAATTTTTTTTAGAAGAAAAAAACCAAGAAATAGTTGATGACATTTTATTTAAATTAATTTTACAAATTACATATGTTTTAATTCATTCAAATATGTTAGGATTATATCATAATGATATTAAACTAAATAATATAATGATTTATAAAACAGATAGACCAGAAATTACATATACCCAAATTAAAGGAATACAATTACAAATATTTGATCCAAACTATTTTTTTAAACTAATTGACTATTCAGATGTAGTTATAATTAATGAACAAAATCCAAATAAAATTAACTTATTTGACATAATTCAATTTATATTTTCAATTCAAGATATAGCATACAAATATACTAAATCAAGAGAATTAATTAGAGTAATTAAATTATATTTAGGTGGTAGAAATTTTTTTGGAGAAGAAGAATATAATCAAGTTCAAGTTAAAGAGTTAAAAATTGGAGAAAATAGACTAGAAACCAAAGAAGAGTTTAGAGTTTTTAGTTCTGAAGAGATTATGTTACACTCAGTAAAAGTTGGAAATGAAAATATTATTGGATTATTTGCAGAAATTAAATCAGTATTTTCACGAGAAAATATTAATATAGAAATTGTTCAAAGTGCAGGAACAAAATATAAAGTTAAATATTTACAACTGAAAAAATTGATAAAATAATTGGTTTAATTAAACCAATTACAAATTAGAAAATTCAATGGACTCCAAACCCTTTATTAACTCTGAAAAAGAATTTGATAAATTAAATATATGTTCAGGACATTACAGACCTATGCGGTATCTTTCCAAATATAACTTTTCTGTTCAAGCTTTGCTAGATATATTCTGTTCGGATTCACAAGTTTATTGTTATGAGGATTATTATTATAATGATTTTGACTTGAATATGGTTGCACAAACACAACCCCATATTGACATTCCAAATTTAAAAGTTCTATGGTCAGATTTAGATGAAATTAGAACAGCTGAACTTGTTAGCCAGGTAGCAATAGATCTGTTTGAGAAAAAAGTTTCAAACAGATCTTTAAAAGAATGGACAAATGAATTAATTAGTGATTTTATAAATAAAATTGTTGATCTAGATAAAAATTTAGTTTTTCCAATATTTTTATCTGAGTACAAAAATTTATTAGAGACAAACAAATTTGTTAATTCACATAATTTAAAACTAATATTTGAACTTGACTCGCCTGACTCAATTATAATTCAGGCTAAAAAAATTTTAGATTCGATACCAAAACCTTATTCATCGGGCCTATTTTAATCAAATTTAAAAGTATAGATGTTATATCTTAAAAATCTTAACATAAAAAATGACTCAAAATATTCTCTTGATATCTTTGTACCATTATATTCTATTAAATACATTTGATTATCTAACATATTTTTTATTATTATATCATATGCCCAACATTTATCTGGACTAGAAAATAATTGAATCATAAAATCATACAAATATTTAGTTTGTGCTTTTGCTAACAAATCCAACATTTCTTTTGCTTCATAAACTAAATCTGTTATATTTTTTTTACATATCCATGTGTTTCTGGATTCAAACTTTAACATATTAGTATAAGCATTTCTACATTTAACTTTTAAATTTTCATAATCCCCAGATTTAATAACAAGGTAACACATATGTAGTATTTTTTTGTATTCATTAACGATCTGTTTGACTTTAATTTTCTTACATGCGGCAATGGTTTTTTTAACGTACTGTTTATATTGGTTTGGACTAGTAAAAGCTTTTGAGTAGTCTAGACCAATATTATCAAAATCAAATCCAAAATTCATATAAAATGTTTTTCCTTTTTCTAACAACTTTAAAAATGATAAATCATAATGCATAGAATTTGATAAACATTTTACAGTAGTTCCATCATATATATATACTTTTTTAGTTCCAAGCCTTTTTAACAATTCTAAGGCAAATTTTACAATTTGCGATCCTGTTAATTCATTTGTTTTATGAATATTTGAAATATATACTGTGTCATTTAATTTAATTTTATACATATCAATAAAATTTATCTTTAAAGGGTATAGTTCAAAGTCTCGTTCTTCGACATCATAAATTAGAGTATAAAATTTCATTTTAAAAGTTGGGAGACTAGATTCTGTTAATTCAAGGGGTATGGATATATTTGTGGATTCATCATATATTGTAAATTTTGATCCATAAGTTTTATAGAACTTTGCTAAACTAGTTTGTAAATCAGTTGTATAGTTAATGTCTAAGAGATTAATTTTATTCATTTGATTTATATTGTTAACTTAGATATAAAAAATAGCTTGCATCTATTTTAACCGTTGGTAAAAAATTGTATTTATTTTATTTTGTGTTTTATAATCTAAATAACCCTACTAAATTATATACCATGGACTTTATTAGTAAACCAAATCATATTTTTGAATCAGAATCTATTGAGGATATTTTAGTATTTTACTCAAACCCTTCAGCTTTTCCTGAGCTTGAAGATAAAATCTTTTCAGATTATGCTGTTGACCCTAAATATTTTGAATGTTGTGAAACAAATTCAAAGTATAGCAATTTAATGCAAAATGATTTTAAAATATATTACAAACTAACAGAATATAATTTTAAGTCAAGAGGATTTGATTATAAATTAGGTTTAAATATAGATACTAAACCATTCAATCCTTCAGGTTGTTGTTCTGGTGGGGGATTGTATTTTTGTGAATTAGAAAATTTACATCAATTTGAAAACTATGGTAACTATTTGACCCCAATTGTTATACCTCGAGGAATACCAGTGTATAAAGAGACACATACAAGCGCTTGTTCACATCCTCATGGTGCTTATGAGAAGTTAAAAGCTCCTTGTATTTATGTGTTGCCAAGAATGAGGATTGATAATCCAGAAGTTAACAAATTTATTTGTCAATCATCTCCACTTAATATGAGATTTATTAATTGTCTTCTATATAAATCAGAAAACAGTAAAGACTTAAAAGATTTTATGAATTATACATATACTAAACAATTTTGGTCAAATGAAATAAAAAATGCAAAGATAAAACTTCTTATGCATAACTATTTTGAATCACCAAGAAAAGATTATCATTCACTAAGAAGAATTTTTGAAAATGGAATTGTGTTTGATAAAAAATTTATTAATTTTTTAATAGATCATGGTATGCCAAATTTAATCCAACATAATGATATACATATTAATCCAATTGATAGATTAAACTTGGAACCATTTGGATATTCCAAATGGTTTACAACTGCAGAAAAAGAAATATTTTCTGAATGTAATATAGTTGTTGCTGGTTCAAGTGTTTTAAGATATCTAACAAATAAAAAATTTAGACCAAATGATATTGATCTATATATTACTGCAGATAATTTGTCCAAATTAATTAATTCAAAAGTTTTCGATTCAATATCTGATGACAAATCTGCAAAATCTAATTATAATATGAAAAATATTGTTGGGGTAAAAAAAATTAAAACTAAAATTAAAACAGTTGACCAATACGGATATGAAAAAACTTGTAAAAAAATATATCAGTTAATTGTGTTATACAAAGATCCAGCTGAATTCATCAAGAGTAACTTTGACTTTGACCTATGTGCAATTGGATATAGTTTTGCATATCGAGCATTTGTTAACATAGTTGAAAAACCTGAATATTCTATTCTTACAATCCAACCATCTTACATTAATAAAATGTGTGGGACTGAAACAGATTCATATTCTGGATATAGAGCTAGAAAAACATTTGGAAGAATACAAAAATATTTATCAAGAGGATTTAGTATTAGTAACTGGAAAGAATTTCTAGAAGCTATTAAAAACAATATGTGTTAAAATTACTTAAAAACAATAAAATAATATTTAATATTATATTTAAATGTTTACTAAATTTAATTTATTAACTAAATTTAATCCTAAATCCAAATATATTTTTAGAAGGAATTTTTCATCTAATCAATTAACTGAGTTTAATTTTGGACTAAATCAATTTATTAAAAAAACTTATTTATGGACTGGTGGAGCTATATCAAGTTCAATTGGTATAAGTATATTAGGAACAAAAATTGATTTTATAACATCATTATTTGATTCAGTTGAAATATTTTTAGGAACAGGAATTGGAATGTCAATAATTGGTACAATTGGTGTTAGTTTAATAAAACCTACACTTCATACTAGTGTGCAAAACAGTATAAATTTTATTAATAGGCAACAAAAGGATACTAAATTTTCTTATTTGTATACAACTAATTCTATTCCAAGAATATTATCATATGGTTCATTAGTAAGTGGGATGGGAATTTTGATGATTCCAATGTTTGTTGCTTTTCCAGATGCAATAATACCTGCATTTGTTGGCTCATCAAGTGTTTTTGGGGGTGCTGTCTACTATGGACTAACAAAAAAACAAGAAGAAATAAAAACTTGGGAGCCAACTTTATATTCTGGTTTAAGTGGATTGGTTGGAGTTAGTTTATTAGGATTGGGTTCAAATTTATTATTAGGACAAAATATGTTTGGAAGTGCAGCACATTTAATAAGTTTATATGGAGGAATTCCATTATTTACAGGATTAATTGCATATGACACTTATAAAGCAATTGAAAGATATAATGAAGGAATTCCTGATCATTTGGGTTGTTCCGTTGATCTTTATTTAGATTTTATAAATGTATTTGTAAGATTAGTTGAAATTATTGCAAAAATACAAGCAGCGAGTAAATCTGATGATGATAAATAAAAAATTGATTTTAATTTGTTTTAATAAATTAAATTTATAAGAAATTAATTTATTAAAATAAAAAGTGGCAGATTTTGTTAATACTGTAAATAATTCAATATTTTTATTTTATAATTTAACTATTGATCCTATTGATAGTTCATATTATAAAATTAAGTCTCAAATTAATTTAAAAGAATTATCAAAAACAAGCTTAAAAGGTCAAGAAGTTTATGATTATTTTTATTCAAGAGCATATTGTCCATCTATAGATGTTGATTTTATTAATATTTATTATGCAAATTATCAAAAAGACGACTATACAATTAAAATTCTATTTATGGAAGTTTTAAATTCAGAACTTGTTACGCCAAATTTAGTTTTTAATTCATCTTCTAAAGCACTACTAACTTTATTTGATAGACATATTAAGATAACCAATGATTTAGTTGGTGAAGAAAAATCATTTGAACTATATTTAAGTAAATTTATTGAAAAATTGACTGAACCTAGATTTTATAATTTAACTCAGCATAATTTTCTAACTAATATTGCAACAAAACTTTTTGATTATCAAATAGATAATATAAATTGGATGACTAATTTAGAAAATAATATTCAACCTGATTTAATTACTGATAATAAGATTTTCTTTTTTCCTGACGGTCGCATTTTTAATTATACTAAAAATACTTTTGAAACTAGCATCGAGTTAGTTAAAGTTAAAGGTGGAATTATTATGGATGATGTAGGAATTGGTAAAACTTTACAACTATTATGTTTGGCCTTAAGTACACCTATGCTAAATACATTAATTCTTGTTCCTGATCATTTAGTTACTCATTGGAATAGTGAAATTTCCAAACATTTTATTAATCCTTGTGATTTTATTAAAATATGTTCTTACAGTAATTTTAACGAAAAGTTATTGGATGGAATAGGTAGATTAATTGTTGATGAAATTCATGAACTTTATTCACTAACAAAAAATTTGTCTCTTTATAAAAAACTTTGTGAAACAAAAATTCAATTCAAATGGGGAATTAGTGCTACTCCATTTGCTCATACAAATAGTATCTATTATATTTTAAAGTATCTAACTGATATTAATTTTACCTATACAAATATGTTTAAATTTAAATTTCATTTTAAAGTTTATGATAAAATATTTAGGAAAAATACTTTAGCAAGTATTATTAAAGAAATACAATTACCATCTGTTTCTGAACATAATTTATTGATTAATTTTAGTCCTAATGAAAAAATGATTTATGATTCTGAATTAGTTGCTAAAGAAAATTGTGATATTAATTTTTTAAGAAAAATTTGTTGTGATGTTATGATAAATTTTAGTAATAATAATGTTAATGTGATTACTATTGATAATTTTAATAAAACTATTTTAAAAAATTTTAAAGATAAGTATGATGAACAAATTATTAATTATAACTCAATGGAACAAATGATTATAAGTTGTTCTAATTCTGTTGAAAAATGTAAAAATCAAATTGAAAAAATACAATTAGAACAAAATTTGTTTACATTTAAAAATAAATTAAATCAAATTTCTAATGCTTTAACAAATAGAAAAAATGCTTATGAATTTCTTAAAAGGCAAATTGAAGAAACTAAAGAATGTGCAATATGTTTGCTTTCTTTTCATTCTAATTCAGAAACAGGAAGTTCTGAAGAAATAATGTTTGATATTTTACCGTGTTCACATATTTATTGTAGTAGCTGTTTTGAAAAATGGTCAAAAATAAATAATTCTAATCTAACATGTCCAACATGTCGTAAACTAATAAATAAAAATGATGTTTATAGAATTTCAAATAATAAAATGTCATATAGTTCAAAAGTTACAAAAATTTTAAATATTATTAAATCCAAATCAAATGAACAATTTATTATTTTTACTCAATTTGAAAAAATGATAGCAAATTTACATAATATATTTTCTTTGGAAGGTATTCAATCTATTATTTTTAATGATTGGTCTGATATTGAAAAATTTAAAAATGACTCTAGTGCAACTCAAGTATTAATTTTAAGTTCATTAAATAATGCTTCTGGTATTGATCTAAGTTTTGTAAAAAATATGATTATTTCTGAACCTTTAATTGGAACAAATGAGTTTTTAAGAGATATAGAAAAACAAATTATTGGAAGAATTTATAGAATTAAGCAAACTAATCCAATTAATGTTTATAGAATTATCCTTAAAAATACAATTGAAGAAGATATTTACTTTAAAATTATTTAACTTGTTTTATTTATTGCAATAAAGATTGAATTTTTAATTTATTTATTTTATATTATTTTATTAACTAATTAATGGATCAGTATACAATTAATTAGTTAATAAAATATGATACAAATATAACTAAACTAAATATTTCGAATAAAAATATTTGTGGAATATTGGATTTAAAACAATTTCCATATTTACAAGAATTAAACTGTTGTGATAATGAAATAACTTCTTTAGATAATATGCCTTCTTCTTTAATTGAACTTTATTGTTCTCGTAATCAAATAACTTCTTTAGATAATTTACCTTCTTCTTTAATTACACTTGATTGTTCTTATAATGAAATAACATGTTTAGATAATTTACCTTTTTCAAAAACAATATACAGATCCAATATCACATCCAACATATTTATACCATACAGCTTTTTTTAATGGTAAACTAATTTTTACCTTTTTATATTTTTTACTTTGTTCTTCCATTAAATTATCATTTGTGTTACTATTTGAAATATCATTTAAATTATTAATTGTATTATCAAATGTATTATCATTTATATTATCATTTATATTCTCAATTAAATTTTTATTGCAAACATCATGTTCTATATGGTATTGGAGATTTTGTTTTTTTTGAAATATTTTATTGCATTTGTTACAGAAAAATATTTTTTCCTTACATACATTACTTTTAATATGTTTTTTATAATTTAAACTACTACTAAGAATTCTTTTACAATTTTCACACTGATTTTTTTTTAATGTAGTTTTGATTTTTATTTCTTCTGTATGCAAACTAATTTTTGATGCTAATATAGATGATAAAAAATTATCACATTTAAATAATTTAAATAAACTATGTGAATCAAAACATATTGGACATTTTATTTTCATTATAATACTTATATTATATTCTATTTATATCTATTTTTTAACAATTTGTGCATCTTTAGGTTTAACAATATGATTATTTTTATAACAAAGTGTATTAAGTATTCCAGTATATTCTTTTATTACTTCGTCATTAGCATTATATTCTTTTAGCAAGTTCTTAAATCCAGTAATATTTTCTAGCTCTAAAATATTATCATCATCTTCATTACATCTAAATATTTTTTCTAGAGTATTCATTTGTCTTTTAATCATTTCTTTGAAAAACTTTTTTTTATTTACAACATCCCAGCCATCAGCAGAAAACTTGTTCCCATTAAACACATGAATTTGACTATTATTTAAATTAGGACAGTAAATAACATGGTTTTCTTTATTATCGGGATTAAAAAATGTATCTGTGGTTATAGACTGAAATGCCTCTCCAGGTACTTTAAATGCCTGTAATAACACCGACTCTTTCATATAATCATATTTAATATCATCATAGGGTATTAACTTGATATTATTGTTTATATTATTTGTTATATTATTTTGAGTATTTGTATTATTTGAATTATTTTGTGTGTTATTAATTAAATTTCCTTGTATATTAGTTATATTTTTATTATCATTAATAATATTAGATGGAATAATAGGAGAGATATTTGATTTTTTGTTTTTACATTTTAATTTATGACTTTTCAGTCCATTATAAGAATTATATTTTTTTTTACATATATCACAATCATATGTTTTATTACAAATAATTTTTTTACTAAAAAAATCACTCATTAAATCAATTTTATTATATGATTTGTATTTTTCAATAATAGAATTAAAATTTTCTAAACATTTTTCCTCGTGTGTTTTATAGAATGTTTTATGGTTAAACATTCTACTACAATATAAACATTTATATAATACCATTATTTATATAAGATATAAATATATTTTTATATCTTATATATTTACTGAGAAATTTAACTGAGATTGATGTTATAAATTATTAAGATTTAATCTATAAATAAATCTTGAATAACAATTTTTTAATAATATTTAAATAACAATTTTTTAATAATATTTAAATACTAATATTTTAATGAGTAAAATACATAGATATAAAATTACAATTTATTAATAATATCATAAAAACATATCTTAAAAATAATGTCCGTAATAATTAGTGAGAAAAATACTGAAAAGCTTTAAGACAAGAGAAAAAATTTATTTTCAAAAATTTTTGTATAAAATATATTATTTTTAAAACAGAAAAAACACAAAATTATTGTTTTAATAATTATAAAAAATTGATTAAAATATTATCTAAAGAATTAGTTATATATTAATAATAATATTATAATAATAAAGATCACCTAATCTCTGAATTGCATCTATGTAACCTTTATCAATAGCCATTTGATAATATTTAATAGCATTTTTTTTATCGTCATTATAATCATATAAACAAGCTAAATTGTTAATTGCTATAATGTTGTTTTTATGAGTAGCCATTTGAAAATATTTAATTGCTAGATCATCATTATTTTTTTCTTCATAATAATAAATACCTAAAACTAATAAAATTATATCATCATTTAAATCATAGTCTAGTTCATTAATTTCGTTACTATTAAATATTTTAACTATTTGATTTTTATATTTTTCCTTTTGTTCATCTGTTAACAACATTAAATCATAATAATCTAAAACTTCACCTCCATATAATTCTTTTTCTACTGTTGGCATTTTTTAATATAAATAAAAAAATTAATTTTTACAAAGCAACACAAACACAAAATTTCTTTTCCTCATATACAACAAATGAATCTATTTTAAATGTGGTACTATTATTTTCACGACATAATATTTCTTTAATTTTATTATTTGAATATAATCTATTTATTTTGTTATAAACTTCCCCAACACTTAAATGTTGAGTATAAAAATCAGATGAACTAATTACTAGAACACCATCAAAAAAATTAGTTTCAAGTTCATCACATTTGTATCCTTTTAAACATGAGAGTTGTGACACATATAACTTGTAGTCTTGAGGAATTGAATTTAATTTTTCTAATACTGAAACTATATTCATATTTTACTTAATATTAATTTTATTAACTAAAACAAATAATAAAATCAATTTTTTGAATTAATAAAAAAATTGATTTTATTAGTAACTAAATATAAATATAAATTTATTACTAATTAATATTATTTATCAAATGGATCAAACAAAGTTTAATAATTTATTATCTATTATGGTATTTGTTGATACAACTCGTATTAATAAACTAATGTGCAATCCAGAATCTCAACCTTACCTTGATGAAACATTATCTTGGGATCAAACTGTTCGAGATGCAATTCAGTCCATAAGAATTAATAAAAAATTTATAAATAAGACTGAAAAATTAATTCCTGGAATATTAATTAAGAAAATTTCTAGTCCATATGAATCAATGAAGAATGAAAAAATAAAAAAATCTTTTGAATCTAATTCGCCATATACAAATAAAATAGTAGAAAGACAAGTTGAGTACTTTAAAACAATTAATGTCTTAAAAATACCTGAAGAAAATATCGTAGCTTTAAGTATTTCAAGTGTACTTACATTTAAAAATTTATCAAGCTTTAATCTAATGTTTAAAACATTAAATTTAAATGAACAGGAAGTAAGAAATATCTTAGGAGCTAAATATCAACATTTTCTTCAAGAAGTAAATAAAAAATATAATCCAAGTAATTTCTTCAATATATTTGAAATTAAATCTAAAATAATTCCTACACTAACACAACAAATAAAATTTTTAATAGAAGAAGATTCTAAAGAACAATACAGACTATTATTTGCATTAGAATTTACAAAAAAATTACAAACGAATAATTCATTAGCAAAAACTTATTTACAAAATTTAATTTTAGATTTGTCTAGTCAAAACTTTCCAGCAAGTATATTTGCAAATGAATTATTATGGAAGACTAAAAATTTAAATTATTTGAATATTAATAATGGAATAAATAAAATATTTACTGATTTGTCTAAAATAAAAGAAGATGTAATGATAGAATATTTACAAGACAAAAATATTTCTAACCCATCCATAAAATATGATATATTTAATTTGTCATTAGATGGGTATTGGGATTTGTTCCAGTTAGACCCTGTGCTAGTTAAAGATATTCTTCAAGAGAGATTTTTACTAGATGATATAACATTTTGTGACTACAAGTATGATTGTTGGGATTTTTTAAATTCACTAAATCCCCAGGTTCAATCAAATATTAAAACAAAAATTTACACAGATATGAATTTTCAAATGGAAAATCGTTATGGGAATATTGCCACATTAGAAGATTTGGTTGATGTGATAATATTTTGTCAAGCACCTCCTAAATTCCTTGAACTTGGTGGTATTCCAGAACTATATTCTGAAGCTAGAAATTTATTAACAAATTTTTTAAAATCAATTAAATGGGATATAAATAAATTAAACTATTTGAACTGGAAATTAGAGGTTAATTATAAATTAACTCAAAATTAAGTCTTCAATAATATCATCAAATATATCTAAATCTTCACCACATGTTATAAGCCATTGAATAATTATTTTGCTCAAGTAATAGTTCAAATTGATTCATTGGATTTATATAATGATTAAAGTTGTTTAGTTAATAAATAAAATATTCAATAATTTTATTTAACTCATTTATTTTTTAAGATAATCATAAATTCCATTCATTTTATTTAATATTTGGTCTTCAGTAATTTCATTTTCGGTGACTAATAAAGAAGCACAACTATCAATAAGTTGTTTTGAGTTTGAGAGTAAATATTTTGTTTCAGTGTATGCATCATTAAATATATTTTCAATTTCTAAATCTATTTTTTCCTTATATTTATCAGAGTTTTGTGGCAAGAATAAATTAGTACCCATTCCATATTCTAAGACCATTTTTTGTAATATATTTTTGACTCGATGAAAATCATCAACAGCACCGGATGAAATTTTTTCTCCATAGAAAATTTCTTCAGCAACTCTTCCACCAAGTAATACCATTATTTCTTTCATTAAATTTTCTTTTGTTGACATAATATTATTAATAGAGTCGTCAAAAAGTGTAAAACCGAGTGCTTTAGGAGACCATAAATTAATAGTTACTTTAAGTATTTTTCTGTATCCGGTAAAAATACTGACAAGAGCATGTCCAATTTCATGAATAGCTACTTGTTTAATCATTTCTTCAGAGAGTTTGTTTTCACTAATTTGCCAACCAGTTAAGATTCTATTAGTCATAGTTTCAATATCAGTTTTAGAAATAGATTCCCGACCATCTCTTAAAGAGTAAAGCATAGCTTCATTAAGTAAATTTTCAATTTCAGCCCCAGAAAATCCATTTGTAATATCAACTAATTTATCAATATTTATATTTGAATCATATGGTTTACCCTTCAAATGTATTTCAATAATTTCTTTTCTAGTTTTTCTATCTGGATTACCAACATAAATTTTTTTATCAATTCGCCCTGGTCTAATTAAAGCAGAATCTAACAAATCAACACGATTAGTTGCACCAATTAAAAAAATTCCATTTGAATCTTTAAATCCATCTAATCCAACAAGAAGTTCGTTTAAAGTAGAATCACGTTCAGAACTACTAGTTTCAGAATCAGTAGATCTTTTTCTACCGACAGCATCAATTTCGTCAATAAATACAATACAAGGTTTATTATCATTAGCAAATGAGAAAAGTTCTCTAACACGCGAAGCACCAACACCAACATACATTTCTTGGAATTGAGAACCAGAAACAGGAATAAACCCAATATTAATTTCACCACTAAATGCTTTAGTTAACATAGTTTTACCATTTCCAGGAGGTCCTTCTAAAATAAGACCTTTAGGAACTCTAACATTATATTTTTCATATTTTGTATAGTTAACTAAAATATCAGCACATTGTAAAAGTTCTTTTTTAATTAAATCATAACCTCCAATATTAGTAAAATTAAAATTTGTATTATATATAAGTTCAAAATTTTTACTTTTCTTTGTCTTTTTTTCTTGATTTTCTTCATTCATATGTTTTTTTAAAATTTCCGGTGGTTCTCCTGTTGGATAAAAAACTCTAATACCAGTTACTTGAGGAATAATAATAGTTTTTTTCTTTTTAAGCATTTCTTCAATTTCACTACCAAATTCATTATCAAAATCTTCATCTGGTATTTCATCTTTATCTTCATTATTAAAATAATTAAAATCTGAATTGGCATGTTCTAATAATTTATTTTTGACAATACAGCATTTATTAAAATTGATTGGTTTAATAAAACTTTCAGATAAAAAAAAATTAATAAACAACAGAGAAAACACACATAGGTACATATATAATATATTGTAAATTATTTATTTAAATAGGTTCAAGTAATTTATGAATAAAAATTCCAAAAAGTATTCCAAAAATTTGTGAAAAAATAAAATTACTAAATGTTATATCTATATTTGGATATTTCATTTTATCTAAATATAGATCAAAAACATAATATATAGAGTCATCATCATTAATATATATAATATTGTTATTATATAATTGTAGACTAATATTATTTTCATCACTATAGTCAGACGAAAAAGTTTTAATTTCAGGAATTTCAATACCAAGTACAGAATATGTGTAAATATTGTTAGTTTTCCATGTAAAACTAACATTAAAAGTATCATTATCTTCATTAATAAAGTTTATTTTTGCCTTTTTTGATTTTTTTAGTCCAAGAATATAATTATAATTTGAGAAAGTTTTAATAGCAATAGTATCATTTTTAATTTGCAAATAATTTAATTGATTATTTTGATTAATTTTATTATTATTTGTTGATCTTAATATCCAGGTACCATAAATTAATGGTTTAATTCCACTATATATTTTCATTAATTTATGTAATTATAATATTTCTATACGAAGTTAATTCAATTTTTTTAGTAAAGTAGCGCTTAAGTAGGCATAGATCTTATAGTATATATAGTATATATAGTATAAAAAAATTGAAATTATAAAATTATGGATAGTCCATTTGAAAAAGATTTTTTGGTCTACATAATTTTTTTTATGTCGGCCGACCTGTGGAAAAAAACCACATTAAAAATACAATGTTGGCGACCAAGAGCTCCCGTCTGTGATTACACGGGGAGTGATCTGGCACAACGCGGGATAAATATAGAACAATGTGCGGTTCACATCGTGCATTTGCCCCCACAGTTAAACTTTAACTGTTAAAATAATTTAAAGGCTTGATAGTTGGAATTGTGTTTAACGTTTCTATGAAAAGATTTTTAGGATATGTTTTAAGTAAATTTGTTGTCGGGGGATAAGCTCCCTGTGTATATCATAACGCTTCGCGGATATATTGTTAGCTTGACACAACATTTTGAAAAATTCATAAAATAAGAATTAATAATAGTTACAAGAGATACAAGAAAGACTGTTAAAGACTTTTAATTAGGTAGGGGATGGCTAGATCATCTATTTTATATTTATCTAACGGGGGTCGATGAGACAAGTTTTTCCCCGGGAACTAGTACTTCCTAATAAAACAAATGCGGCCGCAACTAGGACTGTTATTCAGCAGAGCCAACGGTTCCCCCTATCTACAGAGTGATGATCTAGGATAGGAATGAGGGCAGACGCTCGTACTCGATCAGCGAAACTAATACTTTCAAACCAAAGTCCAACACTAAATCTGTTAAAGTTGGCAGCGCTCGGGAGCGCTATACAAATACCCGATCTGCTACTAGTCTTTCCCAAACTAGTAGTATTCCAATTATGGGAGCCCCTTCTACAAATTCTGAACCTACAGATAATCGTAGATCTTTTGCTGGAACTGGTTCATCTAGTTCCAAACCTTTAAATCCTGTACCTAGTAATAGTGTAGGATCTTTTGCCAGAACTGGTTCATCTAGTTCTAAACCCTTAAATCCTGTACCTAGTAATAGTGTAGGATCTTTTGCCAGAACTGGTTCATCTAGTTCTAAACCCTTAAATCCTGTACCTAGTAATAGTGTAGGATCTTTTGCCGGTATGTCTATCCCTTCGGGATTGCGACCTAGCGCAAGCGGAACTGGTTCATCTAGTTCTAAACCTTCACTTGGAGAAATGAAAAGTGGAGGACTAAAGACAGATAAAAATGTCTTAACCCCTATAAATTCCGAACCTAGTAATAGTGTAGGATCTTTTGCCGGTATGTCTATCCCTTCGGGATTGCGACCTAGCGCAAGCGGAACTGGTTCATCTAGTTCCAAACTTTCACTTGTAGAAATAAAAAGTGGAGGATTAAAAACACCAACTTGTAATCAAGTTCACAGATCAACTTTAGAAGGAGTATGTGGTCCTTGTTTGCGTTTGTATTGTTATCTAAATCATATTCAGAATGAGACAATAAAAAATGCAAATGATTATATTACAGAACATGGTTTGGATGCTGCGAAAATCAAGTATAGTGTTAATATGTGTCTAAAATGCAAGTCAATAGAATCTGTATGTACTTGTGCAATATCAAGTATTTATAGGTTTTGTGCAGTTGGACACAAACAATTCAATGGTGCTGTTTTGCTTATACAGAATAATGTTTTAGGTAAAGAGAATCTTTTTCTGACTAATAAGGATGAAGAGTCTTGGCACCTTATTGTTCAACCTTTAAAACCTTCTCCGGTTGTTAAAGCAAAATTTGATGCATTATTTGGATTAATTTCTAATGGAAAAACTCACCCTCAGTGCATTCTGGTAAATTCTGATCACGTAATTTCAAAAATGATAGATCATATTTCTGTGAGTGACTACCAAAAAGTTACACCTTCAATTTGTGTTTCTAATAGAGCAGCAAATGCAGCGTGGACTTTATTACGTCTTAGAGGTATTCCTTTGGATGTTTCAATTTGGATTGATGCATTTAATTTTCAACTTGATTTGGAACGTATTCGCGCCGAAGCAAACGAAAAAATTGCTGCTGGTAATGCCTGTTTTGAAGATATATCTCGTAAACTATATGAGAGTATTGATATTGGAGGTTATTTGTGTGATTTGTTCAATCTCTTTGTTGGAACTTGTTCAAAAGCCACTTGTCGTCAAAAAGACAAATTACAGAAATTAATTCAAGAAATTTCCAAAGGTTTGAAAGCTGAGATGGTTCTTGAATCTTCTAAGTATCCCGATGAAAAACTAAGTGAGAATGCTAATATTAAAGATATTTGTGATTTTGTTGTCAAGCATCCTGAAATGTCTTGTTCAATGTCGCATATTATTAAACGTTATTGGCGTTGTATAATGTTAGTTATTCATCCAGACCATGGTGGAAGTTCTGATTTCGATGCTTGTCTAACTTTACAGAGAGAGTTGGAAAAATTTCTACTTGCTTCTAATGTAGATGAACTTGAAAAGTATCGTAGATCAGTTGTAGTTGTTAAACGTACTACTGCTCAAATTAGTCTTTTGCTTGAGACTGCAAGTTCTGCTCCTCGTGAGTATGCAAAAGCAGTTACAAGTACAGAGGTTATTTCTGTTCAAGAAAACTCGGATGCAATTGTTGTTTTTGAGGAGGCTTGTAGTGCACTAGTTGCATCTGGAACAATTAATGCATCAATTGCATCTTCACTTTCTGCTTTACATGAGACAATACCTGAAGAGGTTAATCAACTTGTCAAGGTTAGTGTTGCTGCAAATAAGTATACTTGTTCAAATATTTCGACTGCACTCACAAAAGCTGCGATTGAAGCTGGTGATTGTGTAAACGCAACAACTTCAACTCAAACAGCAATTACTGCTAGTTATGCGTTTGAAAATGTTCGAAAGATTGGTGATATCGAGTTTCCAATTCTAGGTTCTACAAGTGAAGAAGTTCAAATGACACTTTCATCTCTTACTCCTGAAGAACTTGTTATTTATGAGAAATTTCGTACTGTTACAGGTGCTGAAGAAGGAAAACGAATTATTGACGAGTTGGATGAACAAGAGAGAAAGATGACAGAGGTATCAACAAATTATGAGCAGGGAGGAATTTTTGCTTCTCATGCAAATAGTGGTAAAAATGAGATTGATAATACAAGGGATAAAATGTACGAGTTTTTAAGGATGCTTGTTAAATTTATCTTCAATTTTGTTTTGCCACAACAAAGACGTTCTGGAAGTAAATTAAACTTTAAGAAATTTTTGGAACAATTTGTTGGTAGTGATGATTCAATATTGAATATTGATAATTTTCCTAGGATAGCACATACTGGTCCTTGTAATCCTACACTTTTTGTTATTTGTCTTAATATGTTTAATGAACTTGGTCTAACTAAGGCTGTTGATAATGTTAAGAAGGCATTAAGTGAATATGAAGGATGGGAATTTATTGCAGAAACGATTGATGATGAGGATGACAACGATAAGTATGTCAATTTCGTTACTTCAGTTCGAAAAAACTTTTTGGATGAAATTGATCCAAGAAAATCTGCGAATGATTTCTGTGCATCAACTCTTTATCAATTTGGTAAGTGGATAAGTGTTGCATTTGAGTCTTATTATAGGAAAGAGTTTCCAAATGTAGCAGGTTCGGGTAGACGTGCAAATAGAATAACCCCTGCTCCTTGCAATTTATATCCTATTCCAACTCTTGATGCAGTTTATTGCAAGTTATGTGAATGTTCTGATGACACAAAGACTGTTGAATTTTTGGTTACTAAAAAGGATTCTGAAAATTTGGGTAAGGGTTATACCTATAAAAACGACAGGAAAACATCAGGAACAGCATTTGAACTTTACATATATGTCATCTCGACAAGATGTATAGATTTAGATTTAACTGAGGAAGAAAGGATGAAGAAGGAGGAGGAACTATCTGAAAAAGGTCTTTGCAAACTCGTATTTTTCCGTCCTACTAAGGAAAGATTAGAAAGTTTTGGTTTTGGAACTATGGTAGATGCTATCAATTCTAGAAAACGTACTGAAATACTTACTCATCGTTTGCTAGTTTCTGTTGAATCAATTGTTGTAGTTAATGGAGCAACCCAATGCAAAGAATTTAATTACAACAATAGTATTGATAGTCCAGTATATCCAATTGCTGATAGACTTTCAGTTGTTGTTGGTAAAGATTCCCGAGTATTTCATAAAGGAGGAAAGGGAGAACGTACTAAGAACACTGATAAGACAGTTAGAATTGAAGATCTTGCTAAACATTTAAAAAAGAGATGTGGCGATGACTTGGACTTTATTTTGCCTTTAATTGGAAGAACAAAGGATGGTGTTATTGTTGAATTTTTAATTGGCAATACTGAGGAGTATGGTGAACTTCTTCATACTTTTTCTCCAGAACTGGCTAAGGCTAAGAATGGTAAAAAGACAGTGTATGAAGTATGCCAACTTTCTAAAAAACGTAATTTGAAGAAAGGCTCTAAGTATAACAATAAAGTTTATCAAGAAGATGAGTGTTTAGAAACTAGTCGAATCGAATCCGAGATTGTATCTATTCTTACAAATTCTCTTATTAAAATTGAGAAAATGATGGATGGGTGCGATGTCAATTATGACGAGGCTATTGTTGAGATTCATTCTGAACTAAGACAAACTCTTATGACAGTCAAGTCAAGTGTTTTGTTGGAAAATTCTACTGCGAATGACTTTAAGGAGAATGTTTTTGCAGTTGTAAGAAACTATTTTTATGGACGTAAGGTTTGGTTTTCTAGTTTTGTTCAAGACATTTTTGATGAAGAGGTCAACAGTGTTTTTAGACCTTCTTTAGAAACAGTTTCTGAGGAGGTTTGTCTTCAAAGTCAACCTACTGAAGATGCTAAATCTTTATTCATGAAGAAGGTTAGAAGTAATATTGTTGAGGTTTTAAGAGATCGAAATAATTTTTCATCACAACTTGTTCTCGCAGACCAACTTGAGTATGTGAAACTTGTGAACTCTGAGTATTACTTAGATGATGAAACTTTTGCAGATTTACTTGATCAAGCATATATTATTTCTGCTCTTCCTCTTGAAGATGTTCAAGCAGAAAAACTTGCTGGTTATGTAGGAATTTATCTTGAAGAAAAAGGTTTTGGCGATTGTGCTGATTTGTCAAAATGCTGTATGGACAATTTGAAGGACTACAAGTATCAAAAAGACATTGAAGCAAAGGAAAAGGCACGTAATGAATATCTTGAACAAGCACGTGCTACTCTTATTGTCAAGACTGAAGATGTTTTGGAAGAAGATGATGAACAGTTCTTTAGTTCTTCTTTATTTGAACCTCCTGCTGCTGTTGAACCAATTGACAGAAAAGCCAAGAGACAGGCTAAACTTGCCTTAAAGCAAGTAAAGGAAGAGATTCAAGATACCCAAAATGTTGTTGTGAAACTAAGGGGTAATGAGGAGAAAAAGGAATTGAAGAGGGAGATGAAGATGATGGAATTGTTATCTAAATCTGGAAAAAGTACAAAAGTTGGTAAGAAAAATTCTAATTATACTAGATTTGAGGATCCGTGTGCATATTCTGGATAAGTTGCATTTAATATTGAATGTAGAGTAGATAGTAATAAATAATTTTTTTTAACAATATATAAATATATAAATATATACACAAAATAATTATATTTTTATTTTACAAAATAAAAATATAGTACAAATATATAATGTCTGAAGATGATAATCCAAATAAGAAAATAAAAACTTCAAGTTTAGGACAAGGATTTGGTTTAAAAATAAATATACCAATAGAAACTCAAAAAAGGTGTGTAGAAAAAAATGAAGGAGACTTATTAGAATTTAGGAAAAAAGAAGAAGTATTTAATGATATATATATGAATATATCAACAGGTTGTAGAATAAAATGTACAGATCCAATATATTCATCAGCAAATAGTGTAATATGTAAAGACCCAACAGATGGAAAAAAATTAATAAAACAGTCATATTTATTAAGACAAACAAGTAAATATGTAGAAAAGTCAAGAGACCAACTATGTGAAAATTTAATAGCAGCATTAGATTATACAATGAATGAAAATGATAATAATATTCGTTTTTCAAGATTATTAAACAAATTTCCTGAACATTTTATTAACATATTACCAATTGAAATACTTTGTACAGCAACAGGATTAAAACAAAATATTTATCAAATGGATTTAATTGATGGTGTAACACTTTGGAAATTTATTTATAGTGAAGAAGCAAGTGATGATATATTAGAAAACATTATTAAACAAATAGTTTATGTGTTAACTTGGCTTAATATAAATGGTCATTATCATAATGATTTAAAATTAGATAATATTATGATTGTTTCAGTTGGTGATACCAATATATTATATAATCAGCTAGATATAAAAATGGAATTAACTAATGTTAAATATGTATTTAAATTAATTGATTATTCAACAGCAGTTATTTTTGATGAACCACTTACATCCGCTTACGCGGGGTCCGGAAACGCATCGCATAGTCATCAAGCAAGCGAAGCTATTGAATTAATATATTTAGTTGATGCAATATGTATTCTTTTAGAAATTGGAAAATTAATAGAATATAAAAAATTAGATAAATTTATTAAGTCATCACATTTAATCAAATTACTTCTTGGATATTTGAATGTTAATTTAAATTCATTTAATGATTTACGTTTACTTGATAAAAAAAGAATTATTGAAAAGGCAAAGAAATTAACTGGAGGACAAATTAATGATATGTTATTATTATTAAAGAGTACTTGATAAAAAATTGAAAATATAATTATATACAAAATCTATTAGTTTAAATAGATAACCCAGGAAAGGGGGAGTTACATAGTTAAATTTAGTAGTCAGTTTTACTGGCTCATTTTTTCGTTTTATTAATTAACTTGTAACAAAATACTTTCCAACAGCTTTAGGTATCTAGATATGAATTTAAAAAAGAATTTATTATCTGGTATAACCAATCATAAATTCTTTTATACATCTCTTTCTAGTGTAAATCCTTGTTAGTTTAATTTTTATTTACAAATAAAAATTGAATATTATTTATTTTATTGTTACTTCATAATTATATAAATTAATTTATTAAAAATGTCACAACCGGCTCAACTTAATCAAGTTAATATAAATGAGATAACAGCAAATGCAAATACAGATCATTACATGAATATGATGATAAATTCACATATAGCATCACAAATATCAAAATTTAATGCTGCAAATGGTTTTAATTATAAGAATATAACAACATTAATACTTTTATTATCAATAGGAGAATTAAAAAATTTGGTTAAGTATTTTACGTCAAACACTTCAACATTTGTTATAGAGAATTATAAAACATTTTTTACGTCTGTTTATTCATTTGGAGTTGGTATTCCAAAAATGATATCAAGTTCATTTAATAATTTATTTGGAAAAAAAATTACATATAGTTTAGAAGAAAAACTAGTAGAACCAATAAAACAAGAATATGTTATTGATGGAATTAATGAGTTTGTTAAGGGATTAGTATTTTATTTAGAAGATGATAAAAATAGTATGTCAAGTAGTTATAGCATTACAAATAGTCGAGAAATAAAAATAGAAAATATGGAATCAATAGTAATAAATGAAGAATGGAATGATATTATTATTTATTATTTAAATACAAAAATAATATTAAATTCAAAATTAAATTTAACATTTGACAAAACAGGTAATTTAAAAAAACAATTAAAAAATTTTTCACAAACAACAACTGAAAACACAGATTCTAAATATAAAGTTACAGAAGAAAAATTAGAAAAATTAATTAAATCAACAAGATCAATTAGTGGTTTAGTAAATGATCGTATTATTTCAAATTATATTGTAAGGTTATGTAATAAAATGCCTAGTAATTATATAGCAATATCACCTTTAACTTCAAGTAATTTAGAACAATGGATTGAAGAAGTAAGAAATAGAACAGGTTTGTATTCAAAAGACAATATTGAAATATATATATTTTTAATTATATCATATCATTTTCCATATATAACTAGTACACAAGATGTAATTAAGGAATTAAGTATTATTAGTTATGTTCTTGGATTAATGCGTTACGTGTTATCTTTTAAATTTAATAGAACTAATGATAATTTTAAATTATTTTTTTTTGATAAAGAATGCACTAAGTTATACTTTTTAGATTTACATTTAAAAGTACCACAACATATAACAAAAATGTTAAGCAATTTAGAAGATTTAAAAGACCTATATAAAAGTAACAATTTTACTCATAAATTTTTAAATGAAACTTATGTTACTTTTGAAGATTATTATGGAACAAATAAACAAGTTAAAACAATTTATGGAGAAAAATGTGGAATTGGAGATTATATATTATTATCAAACACTCTTTTTTATGAATCAATTAAAAGATTTTTAATTTTAAATAGTCAAACACTTTATGTAAAAAAAATAAATAAAGAAAATATACTATTGTCTGATACTATATTTACTATAATACTAAACTCTACTGGTCCTGGAACCTGTTCTAGCATAGATTTTATTAATACTAACCTTTATATACCTTTAGAATGTATTAATATTACAGATATAAATTCTAAAGATAAATTAAAAGAACAAGATACAAAAACAAGTTCAACAAAGTTAAATTTTGTTTGTGAGGCTTTAAATAAAGATTTATCTTTAGAAGAAACAAATAATATTTTTAATAATTTTATTGATACAATTAAATCATTTGGTCTTATTTCAAATTTAGATAAAACAACTATTAATATTTGTAAAATTAAACTTAATAAAAAAGAAGTAAAAACTGAAATACCAAATCCAGACTATCAATCATATTTAGAGAAAAAAGAAATGATTGAAAAAATGATTAATCCATCAAATCAATCGCATTATTCTAACTCACCAAATCAATCTAATACATCTGAAATAGTTATTAAAGAGCTGTCAAATATTCCACCTAAAACAATTTGTCAAACTAGGATAAGCAAAGAAATTGTTTCTGAAATTATTAATTCCGATTTTAAGTCTTTTGATACAATGTATTTAAGAGAAGCTGATGAAAAAAAACTTTTATCTGTATTAAGTAAATTTAAATCTAATAAAGAACTTTTAAAATCATTAGGTTTACCTAATAAACTTTGTGTTATGTTAGATGGTCTTCCTGGGACTGGTAAATCTTCAACAATTTTAACTATAGCATCTTATTTAAAAAAAGATATATATTATTTATCTTTTGGTGATACAATTGAAACAAATGAAGATTTACAAATGATTTTTGATCATGTGGTTAAGAATTGTAATGGTGGGATTATTGTAGCTGAAGATATAGATGCAGTTGGAACACTTGCCTGTCGAATAAAAAATTCACAAAATCTAAACCAACCACAGAATACAATAGAGGTAGTGGAAACTACAACTCAAAAATTATCTTTGGCTTATGTGTTAAATTTACTTCAAGGAACTATTACGCCTGACAATTTAATATTTATTGCTACTACTAACCATATTGAAAAACTTGATCCTGCTTTTTATAGGCATGGTCGTTTTGATGTAAGAATTACTTTTAAATTAGCAGATCATTATCAGATGAATAAAATTTATAATAAATTCTTTCAAAGATCAATACCAAATAATTTAATAGGAAAGATTGCGGAGGATAAATATACACCAGCACAGTTTATTTTTACAATTAAAGACTATATTTCAGAAGATTTTACAGATGAAGTAATTCTTCAAGACTTTTTAAATTAATAAAAAATTGATTTATTTGTTAGTTGGATTAAATTAATTTATTAAAGTTAATTTATGAAGTAAATGAATACTGCAACTATTAATATACTTGAATCCTATCCTTTGGATATCCAGTTTTTAGATTTATCGCATAGATCTATTAGTGGTATTTTAGATCTTGGGAGATTTGTGAGATTAGTGGAGTTGGATTGTTCAAATAATTGGATTACTCAGATAATTAATATTCCAGATAGTTTAACAAATCTTAATTGTTCACATAATAAAATTAAAACTTTGTTAATTACTAATTTTTTATTAACTCTTAATTGTTCAAATAATCTAATTTTTCAGTTAGATTATTTGACTACTTCTTTAGTTTGGTTGGATTGTTCTTTCAACAAAATATTTAATACAATTATAGTTCCAACTACATTAGAATATTTAAACTGTTCACATAACAAGATTAATAATTTAGATAATTTAGTAGAATGTATAAGTTTACATTATTTAATTTGTTGTTATAACTGTTTAACATCTATCACACAACTTCCTGAGAATTTAAAAGTGCTTGGTTGTTCAAATAATAGAATTAGAGTTTTGTCTCATATACCAAGATTTTTAGAGCAATTAGATTGTAGTCAAAATTTTTTAATACAATTGCCTAATTTTCCTGAAAGTTTAAGTATACTAATATGTTTGAGAAATTTAATTAGAAATTTAAATACACTACCACATAGTTTAACTCAGTTAGATTGTAGTGAAAATAGATTGGAAAGTTTTTTAATTTTTCCTAGAAATTTGTGGTGGTTAAACTGTTCATGTAATTTAATACGAGTGCTTGGAGAATTACCACAAACTTTAACATATCTTGATATTCATAGAAACAAGTTAGAAACAATTGACACAACTAATTTGCCTAGATTACAAAAATTAATTTTTCATAGAAATGAATTTTCTGAAGAATTAATTAATGAATTATGTGATAGATGGATTATACCTGTTCATTATGAATCTTAAATTTTGTTTATATTAAAATCTAATATTTAATTATATATGGAAAACTATAAATTAAAGTATTTAAAATACAAAGCGAAGTATTTGTATTTAAAAGAACAATTAGGAGGTGAAATGTATTATGACTCCACTTTACCAATTAAAGAAATTAATAATGAAGATGATTTTAATAAATTAAAATTAGGTAAAGAAAGATTTAAAATTAAAGATTTTGATTTATTAAAAAAACTATTTGGCAAAGTTTTTGGAGCAAGTAATTCTGCACAGGAAAAAATAAATAATATTCAAAAACAATCCAGAGATGAACAAAAAAGAATAAGCCGAACTGGTGATAGAGGTGGTATTTTTAATGTACATGAAAGTCAACGTAATGCTGAAATTGAAAAATTAAAAAAATTAATTTTGAATATTAAAGTATTTGTTGTAGGTTCAGAAGGTACATTTGGAGATGTTGTAAAATTTGAAAAAGTTGGAGACAAAGTAAAATTAAAATATTCATGGAATGTAATGGGTAATTATGAATTAATTGAGCCAATAAGTGAAATGGACAAGAAATGGTTTTTTGTAATATATTAAAGTTATTAGTATAAATTGTTTTATTTTATAAGTTATTTAAAATCTAATTTTTAATTATATATGGACTATAAATTAAAGTATTTAAAATACAAAGCCAAGTATTTGTATTTAAAAGAACAGTTAGGAGGTGAAATGTATTATGACTCAAGTTTACCAATTAAAGAAATTACAAATATTAATGAAATTTATAATTTAGAACTTGGCAAAAGAAGATTTAAAATTAAAGATTCAAATTTATTAAAACAAATATTTGATAAAATAAATACAGAAAATAATGATATACCTAATAAATTAACTGTAGCTAATAAAAACTTAAGAGAGTTTAAACAAGAACATCCTAGACGCACTAAAACAGATAATGATAAAGTAAATGAATTTGAAGCAATTATTAGAGATTTAAAAAGATCTGCTCGTAATATTAAAATATTTGTTGTAGGTTCAGAAAGTTCATTTGGAGATGTTATAAAAATAGATGACAGTGATAAAGATAAAGTTAAAATAACATATAAATGGGCTATAACAAATACTGATTTAACTGAACTAAAAAATGATATTGGTAATAAATGGTTTTTTGTAATGTATCAAACTAGTTTAATTTAGATATATAATTATATTAACTATAATTTGTTGATATAATTATAAACAACTAATGAAAAAATTGAAAAAAAAAATGTATACAATACCTATTAGAAAAAGAACAAATGCCTCTACACTCCTACTAGAAAAAGTTGAGGCAACCAAAAAAGAACCTGTTTTGTCATACATGCGAAAGCTAAGCGAAGGCCAAGTGAAGCTAAGCGATGTGTGATAGGGATTGACTACAGCAAAAAGTCAGCAATGCGAGTAATTAAACTTTGTGTTTTAGGAGGCACATAGCGAGGTGAAAGGTGTTTTGAACTTTAAGACATATTGCATTAGGTTCTTTTGGGATTAGCCCGAATAGACATATTGCATTAAGTTACTGTTTGGGATTAGCTCAGACAGATATACTAATTCGACCCCCTATTAGGTTTAACTTTTCGACTAGGTTCGTTAGGTTTAGATCCATTAGGTTATTAGAAGAAGTATTAAAGGAATAGGCATAATTGCGTTTGAATCAAATTGTGAGATGAGTTTTTGAACTTGTCTTGTAGTTTGATTCTAAAATCAAATTATAAGATAAATTCATTTATTAATCAAACAACAAGAGGATAAACCCCGTCAGTTAGTTTTATATTTTTATTTACAAATATAAATATAAAAAGGTATTAATTAAAATATTTTTAATATTATATGGAATATATAGAAGAATACAAAAAAATATTAAAAGGAACAAATTATAGTATTGAAAGTAGAGAACAAACAAATGTACCAGAAATAAAATTTATAGATTTAATTGATGTTTTTAGTCGTTATGAAGATAAATATCATTTAACAATACAAATAAATGAAAGAAAAAAAATAGTATATATGTATGAAATGTTATATGTTGAGGCACATGGATATATAACATATAAAAATGAAAATGGAAATGAAAATATATCACAACTATTAAAAAATATAATAATTAAGACAATAGAATTAAGTAAAAAAAATAATATGAAAAAAATATTAATATCAGATGATATGGTTGGAGTAACACAAGAATTTTTAGTAACAAGTGGATTTAAATATTTATACAATGAATTTTTTTTAAAAAAGGGAATAAGAAAAATAAATTTAAAAATAATCCAGATGATAATAATAAAAAATGTAATGAATAGATATAATCGAACAAGTAGATTAGATGATGCGAAAGATGAGATAATGAAAATATTAAAAGATGTAAAGTTAATATATAAATCAAATAAAGAATTACAAGATTTTAAGAAAGAGATGAAAAAATTACATTATTGGGATTTAATAGAAAGAGAAATAATTATATATTTGGAAATGAATGAATTAGATTTACCTGGAGAAGACAACCCCTTAGATATGATGTATTTGAATTTATAGAAATAATTGAAAAAGAAAATGTATACATGTGCTATTAAAGAGTGAGTTTTTAGGCTATCACTGCCTTGTGTATACTGTAAAGTATATTCAGAAAGTGAAACTTGACGCTCTGGTATATGGCGGTAAATTATACAAGGAAAAAATCCATTCCGATAGTCTTTAGAATTCTAAGGACTTTTTTCAGTTTATTAATTACTCAGTAAGCTGGGAGTAGCTAGCCCAGTATTATAGATAGTTAAAAAGACCGATAGTGTACACTTGTTGGAGTTTTATAGTCATTTCTTCAAATCCGATGAAGTATTGATGTTGACTCGTTTTAGTTTCGGATATATTCTTCAAGTTTAGATTTTTCTAAATTTGCTGAAATGGTTATTTAGTTTTACAATGTAAAGCTAAAAATATTTTGAATTGGTTAGTAAGATAAGTTTTTGGACTTTCTTATATTCTGATTCAAACCCAGATATAAGATAAATTCATTTATAAATTAAACAAACCAAGGAAAAAACCCATTAAATCATTTTTATATTTGTATAAATTGACAAAGCAATTTTTATTTTATCTCATTACACTCACTAAAAAAAGATTGAAAAAAGAAATGTATACAAGTGCTATTAAGTTTTAAGTTTTTGCCCTGGTATGCGGCCTGTGTATGTATGTTATGTATGTACACAGAAATAAAGTATACTAACCTAATAGGTCT
>JACCDO010115668.1_pt1 | contig 49183 bp, 48 predicted proteins | sample 7446101 | NCBI WGS metagenome assembly JACCDO01 (sample SAMN15323440, study PRJNA562643) | freshwater metagenome | isolation source: river surface water | place: USA:Blue River Watershed | collected 2017-08-16 | reverse complement strand
TTAAAGATAATTCAGGAAATGTGGTATCATTCATTTCAGGTAGTGGACCAGATATTCTCATATCTGGTGGAACATTAAACCTATCTGGAATGACAGGTTTAACTCTTGGTAATCTTACCATGAGCGGGACAACACAGAATGCGGTTTCAACATCACACGCGGCAAGTTATCTTTTAACATCTTCGTTTAATTCATATACAGGAACAACAAACACAATTATAGGTTCCTTACAGACAAGCACAGGAAGTTTAAACACGTATACATCAAGTAATAATAGTAAACTTGAAGTAATTGAATCAACAACATCAAGTTTAAACAGTTTCACTAGTAGCACAAATAGTAGATTAAATTCAATCGAAGGTGTTAGTGGTTCATATGCAACAACAGGTTCGAATACATTTAATGGTAATTTAACTGTAACAGGATATATCGATGCTCAAGAATTAAGAACAACTTATATTAGTAGTTCCATCTTGTATCGTTCGGGGTCTACCAAGTTTGGTGACGAATTAACTGACACACACGCGTTTACTGGAAGTGTTTTAATAAGTGGTAGCTTAAGTGTACCAGGTCAAAACATCATAACAAGGTCTGGTGGAGGTGAGGTTAATGAATTAACATTTTTTAATGGAACAAATACTGTTGGTGGAACTTCCGCGCTATCATATAATTTTCCGCAATTAACCGTCGGTGTTTCAAGTGCGGGAAATAACTCAGATTATAATCTTTTAATACATCGACATGGTAATATTGGTAATCCCGGTTCTGGAACAGCAACACCGGCATTATATGTCACAGATTTTGCGGGTGATGGACCAGCATCGTATTCGAACTTACCATTAGTTGAAATTTCATATCCAAGAATTAGCAGTACAGATACTAATGCCGCAAATGCTAGTTTATTAAGGTTGGCATTGGACGATATGGTTGCGATGCAGGTAAGTGCTAAAGGAAGAACATTCATTGGTCAATCAAGTCAATCAGACAATGGTCAGCTATTACAAGTAAATGGAACAAGTAGATTTGACGGAAACTCAACATTTACATCAGATGTAACAGTTTCAGGTAAGATGGGTATTGGTGGAGCACCTGAGGCTGGTTATGTTTTAACATTAAAAGGTAATGGTGTCGATTCACCATTATTATTACTACAAGGTTTAGCGAACCCAACTGCAAAATTGGGTGATACTACAACAGGGACAAGTGATGTGGGTAACTTGTGGTTATATAACGATGGTACACTTCGTATTAGATTAGATTCTGATACCGCGGGTACATCTTATATTAATGCTGGTAATTTTCTCGTTGGTTCAAACACTGGTTCCGGATATAAAGTTGAAATATTTCAATCAAATGAAGATATACTTAGAATACACAATACAACCACAACAGGCGATGCGGTTTTAGCATTTACAAATGCGGATGGTACTTTAGGAAGAATACAGGGTGTTGACGGTGGTGGATTTGTCGTTGATACACCGGGAATAGATAGAACTAACTTTTTAATCGGTTTAAATTCTACAACAATACCAAACAATGCAACAAACAGAGGTAATCTTATTGTTAACGGTGCAACAAGTTCAATAATACAATTAACAACTGACGGAAATCAAAAAGGTTATATGTACCATAATGGTACAACAATGGATATTAATAACGCTGCGGACGGTGATATTGAGTTATTTGCAAACAACACCCTTATTGCGGCAGTAAAAGCGGCAACAAGTGGACAAAGAAACTTTGTTGTTGGTAATGCGGTAGCATTATCAACGGCCGCCAATAGAGCTAATATTACAATTAACGGGGCCAATAATTCTATACTTGCATTTGGTGTATCAAACACATTAAAAGGTTACTTGTACAATAATGGAACCGATTTCTTTTTAAATACTGGTGCAGGTAAAATAACGTTTGAAAATGATGTTGCAACCAGTATGGTTATTGCCTCAAATGGTTATGTTGGTGTTAGAACGAATCCATCATATCAATTCGAAGTTAATGGTGGTAGTGGAGGTATAAATTTAATGACAGACGCAACCCCATCCAGCGCAACCTCACCACACTTTTCAATATTGCAAACAGGTGCGTCAAGAAGTGTTACAGGATATAACTACGAAAGTACTCAACCGTTGGTTATGATTATTGCCGAAAGTGCAAATACAACATTAGGTTTAAGTAGAATGTCAGCAGACTCTACTGGTGCGGTTTTAAGAGGTATGAAAGCTCGTGGAACATCTGCGGCTCCATCTTCAGTTGCCGATGGTGATGTTTGTTTTGCGGTTGAGGGATATGCTTGGCATGGTTCGGGACCAAATCACCCTAAACTTGGTGGAGGAATGCGTTTTGTGAAAGATGACAATTGGGGTACCGCTAATGCATATGCACCGATGAGAACCGAGTTTTATAATGCTAATAGTGGAACAAACTACCAAACAACTATGACATTATATCCTAGTGGTTTATTAACATTACCAGTTAGTTCAACAACATCTAAATTTAACTTGACTTCAGGCGGCATATCAAAACAACATTTAGTTAACTCTAAAACCGCCGCTGCTAGTGGAACCGCTTTAAAATTATTTTATGTTGGTTTTAATCATGCAGTAAGATTGTATTTATTCATTCAACAAGATTCAAGTAATATTGCTACTGCTGTAGCAGATTTTACAACAGCATATGGTGCATCAAGTGGCGGTATAACTTATTCTTCAAGACTTGGTAATATATCATCAATATCGGCATCTTATAATAACGGCGGTTCACCAGCATACACAATTGATGTTACTGTGAATTATTCCGGGGCGGCCCCAACAATATTTGCAACTATTGAAGGTGTAAGTAATGATGCAATGTATTTAGTTTAATTAAAACTATTTATTAATATGGCATACAGAATATTAAAACAATTCGTTCCGGTGGACACCAATCAAGGTGACCCAGAATGGGCAAAAAGACAGATTTGGGTTCAAAAATTGAACGCGGAAGACACCGTCGATGAATTTGACACCTTACAAGAGGCTGAAACAAAAAAATCACAGTTGGAAAGCTCCGACCCATCAGGTAGAGTTTACAAAATTGTAGAAGTATAATCATTCTAATGGACTATTTATATAGGTATGAAAGTCCATAATCTCGTAGTCACAGGCTCGTTAACAAGTGGTGGGGAAAACATCTCCACAATATCATCTTCTGTATCAACAACAGTTACAGAATTATCATCCTCATTAACATCAAGCATAGGTAGTTTATCATCGTCAATGGTTACGATGGTAACAAACATGTCTTCTTCAATTACATCAAGTATTGGAAGCATGTCCTCATCAATGAGTTCAAGATTTGATACGTTAGAATCAACAACCGGCTCTATTAATACATTTACATCTTCAGCAAGTGGTAGACTTAATTCAGTTGAGGGTAAAACCGGAAGTTACGCAACAACGGGGTCAAATACATTTGTCGGTCTACAAACAATTCAAGGTTCAATAGTACCGGCATCACATGCAACATACGATTTAGGTTCGGCAGGATATAATTTCAGACACCTTTACTTATCATCGGCATCTCTTTATATAGACGGAACGAAAGTATTAGGAAGTACTACTCAAGAACTTCAAATAACAACCGATAATGGACAATCATTTAAAATATTAGAAGCCGGTTCAGATACAATCACACTTCAATCTGCAGACGGAAACATAACACTTGCAACCTCAGGTGGTGGTGATGTAATATTGGACCCAACATCAGGTATTATTGCGTTAAAAGGTACAACAACCATTTACGCAGGTAATAGGGTATTATCATCTGATGGTAACCCAATTCATTTTGGTAATAGCGTAACAATGACCGGCTCATTAATTGTGACTGGCTATATTGAAACACAAGAATTAAGAACAACATATATTTCGTCTTCCATTTTATATAGAAGTGGTAGTACTAAATTTGGCGATGAATTAACAGATACACATGCATTTAGTGGTAGTGTATTAATAAGTGGTAGTTTAAGTGTTCCAGGTTCAGGTTTAGTATCTGGTTCATCACAAATAACATATTCTGGTTTAAGTGGTGTACCTTCAGGAATAATTTCCGGTAGTGCTCAGTTACCATCAGGTGTTGTGTCTGGTAGTGTTCAAGTAGATGTAATGTCGACAACAAACATTGCAAGACTCGCAACAACTGGTTCAAATACATTTACAGAGGCTCAAACAATTAACGCAAGTAATATTGGTAGAATAAATTTAGGAAATACAACAGGGTCAACAAAAACGGCTGGCGCAATAATAGCCCAAACTTCTCCATCATATGGTGCTACCGGTAAACTTGGATTTAGTGTAACAACTTGGGGTGTTAATACGGATTATGATTTAACCGAAGTAATGGCAATTGACATGAGGGCGGCAGACACTAAAGGTGCAACAATATATATGAATCCATTTGGTGGAGGAAGATTCGGTTTTGGTACACAAAATCCTGCAAGTGTTTTCCATATATCAGGTTCAACAAATGACATTGGTGTTAGAATGACAAATAGTACTGCATCCAGAACATATATGTCGTATGTTGATACTACCGGAAATTACATTGTATATGATGCCACTGCAGATTCAAATAGATTAACAATCACAACCGGAGGTACAATTACAGCAGTCTCAACAATTCAAAGTTTAGGTGGGTCAATACAAACATATAATCAAACAAGTGGTTATGGTGTTGGTTTTTATTTTCCAGGTTCAACAACACCATCAATATTTGCCGATAATGTTTTAAGAATCTATCAAAGAATAGAAATTTGGGGTGGTGGCGGTGGATACTATTTGGATGTTAGAAATTCTAGTGGTGACCAAAAAATTAAATTTGATGGTAATGGCGGTAATTCGTTTTTAAACAGTGGTAACTTTAACATTGGTTACTCTAGTGACCAAGGTGCAAAACTTTATGTTCAAGCAAATCAGGCATCATATACCGCTTATTTTGAACAAGTCGGCGGTGCCACATCTTCTTATGGTGGTGTTAGAATAACAACAAATAGTACAGGTGTTAATTCACTATATATTGATAATGCTGGAACTGAGCGTTTTTCGGTGAAAGGTAGTGGTGTTGTACACATACAAAATGCACTTGGTATTGGATATAGCGACCCACAATATACATTACAAGTAAATGGTAATATTGGTCTAAGAGCGAATAGTCAAAACATTAAAGCAATAACTGGAACAGGATGGGGATATTCCCCAAGCAGTTATAAAGTAGTTATGCTTGGTGATACTGCAAACAATGTAACTGTGTCAATTGGATATGACCCATCAGGAAACTCAAACAGTGCATTTAGTGGTGATGGTAGAGAAATATTATTTAGAAACGGTGCATCATTTGCAACACCAACATCAGGAAATACTGCGTTTCATTTGAATACATTGGTGATGAAGGATGGTAAGATTGGTGTTGGTACCGCAGACCCATCGTATAAAGTACACGCATATGCGGCGGCAGATACGAGTATTGTTGCAGAAACAACGGGGCAAAACGCAGTTAGATTACAACTAATTAACGAAGAAAGGTCATTTATCTTAACAAATAATCCGGGAGACGATTTGTTATCATTCTATTATGCGGGTGCAAATAGATTACAATTTAATACAACAAATCAATGGTTTAATAGTGGTGATACCGGTTTTGGGACCACATCACCAGCACATAAAGTTGATGTAAATGGTAATATAAGAATTAATCAATCGGTTGCATATCTTTATTTCACTGCAACAACAACAAATAGATATCTTGCATATAATGGTGCAGACACATATTGGAGAGCAGATGGGGTTCACTATTTTGAAAAAACTTCTGGTTATAAGGGAAGTTGGGACGCGAACAGTAATTTAACCGTTAATGGTACAATAACAGAATCTTCAGCATTAAGATATAAAGAAAACATAAACCCTCTTGAAAATTCATTAGATAAAGTTTCTAAATTAAGAGGTGTTAGTTATGTTAAAAAAGAAACTGGACTTAAAGAGTTTGGTTTTATTGCTGAAGAAGTAAATGAAATTATTCCGGAATTGGTTTTAAGAAATCCTGAAGGCGAAATCGAATCTGTTGCTTATGGTAGATTTGTTAGTGTTTTAGCGGAAGCAATTAAAGAATTGAAAGCAGAAATAGAAGTTTTAAAGCAAAATAAATAATGGCGTCATTACAAAACACAACTGTAACAACATTTAATGCAACAACATCGGCATCCGCAAGTTCAATTTTAAATAGTGCGGTTGGTTCAGTTCAACAGTGGGCCGGGTATGTCGGTGTACCTACACCATATTACGAACCATCAAATAATTTTGTTAATTTAATTGGTAATAACAATGGATATGCTTGGATTATGGGTTATGTTTCAATACCCGCAAATCAATCATATAACAGCTCACATGATTTTTGGTTTGCACTTTCCAGATATGGTATAAAAACATTAGCCGGTTCAACATTTGACGGATTAATGTCTCTCTCACATTACCAAGACCCAAATAATGCAAACATAAATTATTTGAGAGTAACAAATACATATAATGCATCTTGGGCGTATGGTAATTATCACGTATGTGCAACAATTTTTACAGGTAGTGCTAATAACTCAGTTATTTCATCAGTTTTAACAAGAATAAATTAACATGGCAACATTATTAGCGTCTACAATAAACGGAACATTAACAGCATCAACTAGTATAACATCACCAAAGTTATTACAAACATATTCAACACAACAATTCAAAGAATATGTTGGTAGTGTCTCAATTCCTAGTTCGGTAAATAATCCCACAAATTATGTTGATTTATTTGCTAATACTGGTACTCATGAAAGAATGCTTGGCTACGTCTCTTGGACTGTATATCAATCACAAATTCATACCGGGTCTTTTATTTTTCAATTATCAGAATACGGTTTAAGTACATATACCTTACAAAATAGTGGTTACTGGTCAGTCGCAAGACACAATCCATCATATGGTACAAATTATATAAGATTTACTAATACAGTTGGTACAGAATGGGGTAATGGAACATTTTACTTTGTGGTTAGAATTACTGGATTGGGTGGTCATTCATTTACATCATCATATTTAACAGAAAGAGTAAGATAATATGGCTAATTTAATAGGAACAAGCGCCCCAACAATAACCGCAACACAAATAACTTCACCATTAACCTATATGGATACGGGAAACGGTATGATTGAATACGCTGGTTCTGTTTTTTTAAATAATGGTTCTTCTGTTGATATTATAACAAACAATAGTGGTTATTCAAGAATGGTTGGTATGGGTCATTTTATGGCTGTTAGAAGCGCATCTTCTTGGAGCTTTGGAATGTTTACTTTTCAATGTTCAAGATATGGAACAGGACATACAAGTTTATTAGAATCCGATTGGGGTGGATATTCAATATCGAACTATCAAGACCCCGGAAACGCAGAGATAAATTCACTCAGATTTACAAATAGTTCTGGTGATAGCGGAACATTTTATTTTAATTTTTTAATACAAAATCATGTGAGTGAATCTTCCGCAAATTTAACAAGAATCAAATAATTATTATTATGATACATCCATTAGACGACGGAACAGAGTTAATAAATCCCATGGACGGAACACCGTATACCGAAATTCAAAGATTTGGTTTTTTTACCGGTCTTCAAGAAGTTTTCGATACTCAATATCAAAGAGATAGAAAACAAGAATACCCCCCAATCGAAGATTATATAGATGGGGTTGTTAAAGGTGACCAAGACCAAATTAATGAGTATATTCAAAAATGTCTTGCGGTGAAGGCGAAATACCCAAAACCTAATAATTAATATCGTTTCATAACCTATTCCCAAAGTATTTATAGATAAACTATAAATTAATGGAATTATACGGTTCGATATCTAGTATATCGGGGTCAATGACGGCCTCGGTTTTTACAGGTTCATTTAAAGGAGACGGAAGCGGTTTATATAATATTCAAGCCAGCGGAGTTACAGGATTAAATTTATCCCAAATTGTAACGGGTTCGGTTAGTGCATCTGTCTCACCTGTTGGGTTTAATGTCAATACAGACACATCTATAACAGGTTCGTTGAATGTTAGTGGAACTGTGTTATCACAAACAACCCCACTTGTATCAGGTTCATCTCAAATTCAAATCACGGGTACCACCGGTTATTCCACATTTAGTAGTTCAGTTGCAACAACAACTAACAATTTATCTACCGACATCACAAATTTAAGTTCGTCTATTGCGACAACAAATTTAGGACAAAATAATAGATTAGATTTAATAGAAGTTAAAACAGGTAGTTATGCTACCACAGGTTCAAATACATTTAAAGGAACACAACTAGTTTCAGGTTCAATACTACCAACAGATGATAATGCGTACGATTTAGGTAGTCCATCATATCAATGGAGAGACGTTTATATTTCTTCAGGTTCACTTTATGTTGATGGTTCTAAAGTTTTATCATCAACAGCACAAGAACTTCAAATTACAACAGACAACGGTCAATCGATTAAGATTTTAGAAGGAACCACGGATTCAATTGTCCTTCAAACTGCGGATGGTAATATTGAATTAAAATCAAGTGCGGCAGGTGATATATTATTAGACCCAACAAATGGTAAGATAGTATTAAAAGGTACTGTTGAATTATTGAATGGTAATAAAATTCAATCTTCTGTTGGAGGTACTCCGGTTGTTTTTGCAAACGATATTGTTGTTTCAGGTTCAATTGATATAACAGGAACAATTGAAGGAATTGATTTAACCGCGTTTAGTTCATCTCTTAATACAAGACTTGGAACACTTGAAACATCGACGGGTAGTCTAAACTCATTTACATCATCAACAAATAGTAGATTAAGTTCTATAGAATCAACAACCGGAAGTTTAAATTCATACACATCTAGTAACAATACAAGATTAGGTGTAATTGAGACATCTACAAGCTCATTAAACACTTATACAAGTAGTACCAACACAAGACTTTCATCGATTGAAACGACAACCAGTAGTTTATTAAGTGCTAACACAACTCAGAATGGTAGATTAGATTCATTAGAGACAACAAGCGGAAGTATTTTAAGTACAAATACAACTCAAAACAGTAGATTAGATTCTATTGAAGGTAAAACAGGTAGTTATGCAACAACAGGAAGTAATATATTTCAGGGAACACAAACAATTACAGGTTCTTTGTATATTTCACAAGACTTAATAGTTGCTGGTTCGTCTTCAATACAGAACATTAGTTCGTCTATAGTTAATATTGCCGACAATATTATTACAGTTAACGCACTTAACCCATCAATTCGTTTTGGTGGTTTGGCAGTGATTGACAGTGGTTCGTCCCCACAAGTTTCAGGTTCAATGTTATTTGATTCTGTAAACAATCAGTGGATATTTGTACACCAAAACCAAAGTGCAATCACGTCTTCGATTTTAATGATGGGACCTCAAACATTTAATGATATAGGTAATGAGTCATACCCAACTACAAATAGAATTTTAAAATCCGTAAATGCGGAACATTTAGGTGATAGTAATATTACCGATACCGGTGCAAAAGTTAGTATCAATTCCAATACAGAAGTTACTGGAACATTAAAAGTAACTGGTGAAATAACATCAGCATTTTCAAGTGGTGATGAAGGAGGTCAAATTAATTTAGCCACACCACAAACAAACACAACATTGGTTGGAGGAATTGCTATAGACGTTTATCAAAATAGAATAAGATTTTTTGAACAGGGTGGAACTGCAAGAGGTGGTTATTTTGACATATCATCATTAAGTGCTGGTGCATCGACAAATTTGATGGGAACGGCAGCAACCGCATCTTATGTTGAATATACAAATGTTGCAAATAAACCTACATTGGTTTCGGGTTCTTCACAAATTACATTTAGTGGATTAAGTAGTGTGCCATCAGGTTTAATATCAGGTTCAAGTCAAGTAGTGTATAGTGGAATAAGTAGTATACCAAGTGGAATTGTTTCAGGTTCTTCACAAATTACATTTAGTGGTATAAGTGGATTACCAACATTGGTATCAGGTTCATCACAAATTTCATTTGCAGGTTTAAGTAACGTACCTGGTGGTTTAGTGTCAGGTTCATCACAGATTGATTTAACAAATACAACAAACTACGCAAGTGGTATCAAAACAAGATTGGATGCGGTTGGTGTAATATCAGGTTCTGCACAAGTTTCATATGGTTCAATAACAGGTGTACCATCAGGAATTGTTTCAGGCTCATCACAAGTTTCTTTCGGAAGTATATCGGGTGTACCTTCAGGTTTAGTGTCCGGTTCTTCTCAAATATCATTTACCGGTACAACCGGATACGGTTCAATTATAAATCAGGCGGTTTTAACATCTAGCTCACCAACCTTCGCGGGACTAACATCAACAAGTGCATTAAGTGTTGGGTATAGTATTAGCTCAGAACCATTTGTTGCAGCACATTTTTATAATACAAATACAACAGCGGGTCAACAATATGGTGGTATTTTAGTGAGTGGTATAAATCAAGCACATGTAAGATTCCAAGTTGGAACAAATTCATGGGGGGCAGGTGGTGCTAAACAGTGGCAAATTAGGGTTGGTAATGGTGCTGGTGAAGATAATTTTAAAATATATTCATGGACTAAGGGTGCGGATACCATGACAATATCAAGTAATGGGGACACATCTATTAACGGTAATTTAACGGCAACAAATTTAAGTGGAACAAACACGGGTGACCAAACAAATATTACTGGTAATGCAGGAACAGTAACAAATGGTGTTTACACCAATGCTAACAATACTCTTACTGGGGGTAATAAAATAGTTATTCAAAATTCACAAGACGGTGGCAGCTCTAGAGGTATTTTCATGTGGAATAGTTCAGATACTAACTGGGGAATTTATATGGCAACATCTGGTGCTGGAAAGGCACTTAGTGATGGTACGGCACCTGCAGGTTTAGACGGAAGAACAGACCACGCTATTAGATTTAGGGTTGCAAATAGCTCAACACAAATTGGATTCTTATGGGAAAATAGTAATAATACTGCATTAATGCAATTACAACCAAATACTGGAAATTTATATCTTGCTGGTTCGGTCACATCAAATGGAATCACAACAATAACAAACGGAACACCATCAGGCGCAACATCTTCCGCAGCAAATGCTCATTTGAGAATAGATTCATCAGGAAATCAATATATAGAGTTTAGAACTACCGCATCGTCAAGTGGTATAATGCAAGGAACATTATATACAGATAATGGTAGAAATGCCTTTATTGGTTTTAAAGAATATACAGGTGGTTCAAATTATGGTGAATCGGTACACATTTCAATAACTGATTATAGTGGTACTGATGCCGGTAGCGGAATTTATTTAGGAGCATCTTCAGATAACCTCAATGGTGTTACAACACCTTGGTTCTCTATTAGAGGTGGAACATCATATTTTTATGGTAATGTTTTACCTGACACAAATAATAGTAGAAATTTAGGTTCAGCATCAGTTGGTTGGGCTAACGTTTATACAAACGACTTACACTTGAGTAATATGAATAAACCAGAAGGTAATGATGTTGATGGAACAAATGGTAATTGGACTATTCAAGAAGGTGCGGAAAATCTTTATATTATAAACAATAACAACGGAAAAAAATATAAAATTAAGTTAGAAGAGATATAATGGCAATTTACGGAAATAATGAATTGTTTAAAATATATACACATGATGGTAGCACAAAAGAAAGAGCAGCACCATCATTAAACTATTTGGTTGAAATAGGAATTTCAACGAATGGTTTTTATTGGGTAAACCCGAGCTTAGGTTCAACAACACCAATTTATATTTACGTTAACTTTACATACAGAACAAAAGAAGCATGGGCATTAGTTTTATCAAATAGAATTAATACAACAGGTGTTGCGAATAGTACAACAACACCAGATGGTGTTAATAGCACTTCATCGCAAAGTTCTGTAACATATTCCAATGCCGTTAACAACGTAAACTACAAAGGGTCATATGGCAACACGAATTTAGATTTCAATTGTATGATTGGTGTAAAATATTGGAAATTATTAGGCAGAAACATCTGTCAATTTGTTTCAACTTCAGCTGTTCCAATATCGTCAACAGGAAGTCACACAAAAAGATATAGATGGGGGTTCCAAGATATGAATTCAACATACGGATTTCAAAATGTTTATGCAATATCTGATGAAACATCAACAGGTTCACCGGGGTTTTATTCTTACCATGCTGCGAATGGATATTCATTAACAACATATGATAATGACCAAGATGTACATCCAGGAAACTGTTCAACATTCTATAACAACGCACCATTTTGGTATGGGGCTTGTTGGAGTGGTAATTCTTGGGGTGGAATGGGTGCAGGATATGCTGATGCATATTTTTGGGATAGTTCAGGTGGTGATTACCATAATTACGGTGCAACATATATAGGAGGATAATATTATGCCATTTTATATTGGAGGAAATAAGTTTAGTGCAAGATTTCATGACGGTTCAACATCGGCAAAGGCGGCGCCATCTTTACAACATTTAGCAGAATTAGGAATTAGAAACAATGGATTTTATTGGATAAATCCACAAGATTCTTATTCACCAATTTATGTTTATGTTGATATGAATTATAGAAGAAATGAAGCGTGGGCTTTGGTTTTATCAAATAGAGTAAACACAAATGGACTAAATAGCGGTAGTGTTACTGCAGATGGTAGTAGTGGTGTATCTTCACAAACATATGCAACATATTCAAATGTAGTTAATAATATCAATTATAAAGGTTCATATGGTAACACTAACTTAGATTTTAACTGCATGGTTGGAGTTAAGTATTGGAAGCAATTAGGTAGGAATATTGTACAATTTGTTTCAACATCGGCTAGAACTTTATCAGATACCGGAAACCATACAAAAAGATATAGGTGGGGATTTAGAGACATGAGTGGGACATACGGATTTCAAAACGTATATGCTATTAAAGATGAGGGTGGTGGTGCACCTGGATTTTATTCTTACCACGCTGCAAATGGTTATTCATTAACAACATATGATAATGACCAAGATGTGGCGGGTAATAACTGTTCTACCGCATATGGTAATCAACCTTGGTGGTATGGTGCGTGTTGGGATGGAAATGCTTGGGGTGGCGGTGGTAGTGGAAGTCACGCAGATGCATATTTTTGGAGTGGCTCAGGTGGAGATTATCATAATTATGGTGCAATTTATATTGGGGGTTATATTTAAAAAAAATTATTATGAATACACAACTTAAAGAGATGAAATTATCTGTTAAAAAAATATCTTCTACCAAGTATGTTAGAACAGTAACAGATATGAATGGAAATGAAATATGGAATGGTGGTGAACAATATTATGTTTATATGGGTGAAACTGTTATGGACAATAATAGAATGAATGATTTAATAAACCAAATGCAACAATTACCAGTGTGGAATATAGTTGAAATTGAAAATGATTTTTCTTAAATTTATTAAATGGCCCCATTATACGTTGGAAATAAAGTTATAACATCATCAGATACCTTTGGTAGTACTGGTGCATATAAAAATAAGTACGAATTACCATTAGGTGGTCTAAAACTATTTCTAAGTGGTGACTCATATAGAGCGGGACCTTATTGGACAGACTTAGCACAAAATATTGTATTTGAGTCTAAAAATACATCTAACCCATATAACACATCACAAACCCCAAGAGCATCCGTTGGTGGGGTAAATTGCATTGATTTTAATGATGGTTCATATTGGGAGTCAACACAAGCCGGTGCGGATTTGGTTGATATGAGATATGATTTTACACTTGTTTTAATATATTATCATGAAGGGTTTGCAGCGAGAAGAACGATATTTGAAAAGGCGGGCAACTCATATCAATCGTATCAACAAGAGTTGGCTTGTACTATGGAAACGGATAATACAATGTCTTGGTACAGAGGACATACCAGTTACGACTACTCAATTACTAAAACTTATTCAACTGGCGGTTGGAGAATGATTGGAATATATAGCTCTGGAGTAACATCTAGAACCGGCGGATATTATAATGGTTCGGGTTGGGTTGACACATATGTTAATAATACATCAAATAGTATCGTGGCTGCCGGACCAATTAGAGTTGGATATGGTTATGCGGGGGTTATACAGGCAGGATACATGCATGCTGCGTGTGTATGGGACAGAAAATTGACAACACAAGAAATTAATAACACATATAGGTTTTTCCAAACCAATTATGTAACAAGTTTAACTGCATAATATGAGTAGAAAGTTTATTAACATGGATATGGATAACACCAATTATGGATATTGGTGGGTTGATTTCATTAATGAAGATGGTGAAATTGAAAGAGTTACATTCAACACTGATTTAGATGCAAAAAATTTCTACGATGAATTAATGTTAGAGCGAAACACTCCACAATCTTAATTATTTTATTTAAATTATGCCAATGAATAACATAGGATTTGGTATTTTTTGTTTTGGGGAAGAATATTACTACAAGGGTACAGTTGAAAAAATTAAAAATATTTTAAACGAAGGATACCATTGTTATGTTCTAACAGAAAACCCCAATTATTTTAAGTTAAAATTTACCGATACATTTTTACACACCATTCCGTATAAAAGAAATTATAAATCTTATGCGGATAAAATGATTTTACCCAAACATATTTTATCAAATCACGATTATTGTATATTGATTGATGCAGATACTCACATTAAAGATTATTCGTTTTTAAAATCATTAAAGACTTACGATTTTAAATGTGGTATTTCATACATAGATACATTAGAAAATCATGCTGCAAATAAAAAATATGTTAAAGAATTAATCAACACCGATGGTACTGAATGGAATTCATATCACACATATGCAAGTAAAATATATCCTAATTATGGAGACTTTGAAACTATGTGGGAATACTTTTTAATCTTTAACAAAGTTGGATTTAAAGAAAATTTGTTTTATAATTATTATGAAAAATTACAAGTAGCGAAAGAGTTTTGTGACCTAACATTAAATAAAGAGATAAACGGAGCGGGAGAAGGAATATCAATACATATTAGTGCGAAATTATCAGATTCAGATATTCAGAGAGATTTAGAACTTTATGATATGTTAAAAGATAAAATGATAAGTGTTAGTAGAAGACACACTAGAAAGGAATTTTGGCCGGAATGGATGAAATGATGTTAAATCAGTCGTTTATTAAAAACGCAATTACAACAAATGAAGGCAACCCTATACCATATCTTTGGACACACGGTGCAACTGAAGACCATATGGGAGATGGTTTATTAGTCTATTCATTGATTCAACACATGAGAGCCAAAAATTGTGTTTGTATTGGTTCTGGTAGTGGATACATACCAAGAATCATGACACAAGCAAGAATTGATTTACATAAACAAAAAATATTTAATGGAAACTCTGATTTTAATTGGGGGGATATTGGTGTCACTTATCTTGTCGATGCATGTAATGGCATTGGTGGCCCTAACGACCTTGAAGACGAAACCTCATTCTTTAGAAGCACGTTTTGCCCGCGTTTTATTAAATCGACTTCAGTCGATGCGTATTATGATTTTTTTATTAGACAAGATATTAAAATAGATGTTTTATTTATAGACGGCGACCATTCATACGAAGGAGTTAAACAAGATTTTGAATTATATTCAAATATACTTTCAGATAATGGTATTATTATTATACACGATACAGATAGTAACTACGAAGAAACCTTAATAGTATCCGAAGATGCCAAACGAGACCATCACAGATTTGATGGACCATCCAAATTCGTTAAAGAATTGGAAAAAAATCCTAACTATAATTTGATTAATTTACATAATTTTCGTATATTAATGGATAAACCATCCTCAAGTGGTATTACCATTATTAATCGAAAAAAATGATTAGAGCATTATCAGTTATTGGTCACGGAATCAACTTAGTTCCCCACTACATTAATCATTATTTAAATCAAGTTGATGAGATACAATTTGTTGTATATGAAACAGATATGTATCCATCATTGGCGAACGAGATTAGTGATTTGATTAGGGAAAATGATAAAGTTAAAATTGTAAAAATAATTAAGGATAGGGTTTTTGATTGGGAAAAAGTTACCCAATTATATAATTTTATAAAATCTAAACACCCCAAAGATTGGTGGGTTGTTGCAGATATTGACGAGTTTCATTTATATCCAAATTTTATTAAAAGTATTGTTGAAGAATCTAATCGTTATGGTTATGATGTTGTTAGGGGAGGATTCATAGATAGAATTGGACCCGAAGGACAATTTTCTAAATTACAACCAGACGTAAACATTTTTGAACAATTTCCAAATGCAGGGTTTTTTAGATATCCAATGAGTAAGGCATGCCCAAATAAAATATGTCTTATGAAAGGATATGTTGAATTAACAAGTGGTCAACATTATGCAAAAATTGATGGTCAAACAACTTGGAAATGGCAAGGCTGGAATCACCCATTAATAAATCCATATTCATTTGTTCAAGTGCACCATTTTAAATGGGATGAAACATCGATTGAAAGAATTAAATCGGTGGCTAATATAAATCAAGATTATGCCTATTCGGAAGAATATGGAATGATGTATAGACAATTAATGAAAACAAAATTTAAAATTGATTTGAATGAACCGGAATTTATGTTCGAGACAGGACTAATACAACCGGAATTTCAAAGATATAGACAGTGGGATAAACTAATAAGAAAAATAATATCAATATGAGTACTAAAACAGAAAAAGACGAACAACTTCAAAAACTAGAAGAAAGAAAAGTTAAAGCATTGGAAAAGATTGCAAATTCTTTGGATGCACTTACCATTTGGTTTGAGGAAATTGATAAACAAGAATGGAGCGATAGAGTCCAATATTATTTGTCTGAGTGGCATAAAACCGCTAAACCAAAAGACCCAACAATTAATGGATAGACATAAGTTAGGTGTGGTTGTTCCTTATAGACATAGGGAAAGAGACCTACCTATTTTTATTGAGAACATAACAAAATATCTCGATGATAGAGATATTCGTTATGAAATCATTATTGTTGACCAAGATGATGGAAAACAATTCAATAGAGGTATTTTATTGAATATAGGATATCATTACGCAAAAAAATTAAAATGTACCTATTTGGTTTTTCATGATGTGGACATGATACCAATTGATGTTGATTATTCATATTCTAAAAAACCCATACACATGGCAACAAACTTTGTTCTTGAAAGTGATGAAAAGAACAGAGAGGTTTTCGAAGAATATTTTGGTGGAGTTACAATGTTTCCAATAGAATCATTTGAAAAGATTGATGGATATTCTAACAAATATTGGGCCTGGGGATATGAAGATACGGATATGTTATTAAGATGTAGATACCACAACATAGATTTAAATGTTTTAAAAATTAAGAACAGAGGTAAAAACACAGGAAGGTTTTTAAAATTTAATGGAATTGATTCAATGATTAAGGTCAAAAACATTTTGGACTTTAATTCAAATATGACGATATCAATTACTTTTTATCCCGACAAGTTATTTTTAAATCATACTAAGGATTCGGATGAGTTTACAATTTTTAGTGTGCCTGGTTGGGATTTTGCGTTGTGCTACAATTCATTCTCAAGATATAATTTTTGTGTATTTGACATCAACCACAATCCTTTATTTATCAATTCGGATATAAAAATTAATTATAAAACCAATATTACATTTACCATCAACATAAATGATAAATGTATTAAAGTTTATCAAGATGGAATTTTAATTGGTAATATTGACGAGTTTAAAAGATTATATTTTTATCGAAAAGAACCCAATTTTTACATTGGTGTCGGAAACCCAAAAAGGGAAATTATACCCAACTATTTTGCGGGTTATTTTGAATCGTTTGCATATTTTGATGAGTTGTTGGAAGAGGATGAAATTGTTGAACTTGCAGAAAACGAAGCCTATCTTTTGAGAAAAGATTTCGGTAACTACAGGTCCTCAAGAAATTTAAAATGTTATTTTGATTCAAATCATATTTCAAAACACTATGAGTTACTTGACTTAAGTGGGAATAAAAATCATGGAGAAATATTCAATTGTGAAGTTGTTGAAAGAGACTTTGATGACTACACAGAAGTATTAGTACCACACAGAAGAAAATCATTATTTAAATCATTAAAACATGAAGAAAATGGATTTTTGGGTAATAGGTGGAAAGATGGTGCAACCAGATGGAATCAATTAAGGTATCATAATGAGGTATCAAATGATTATAGTTTATTAATGAATGATGGTATATCAAATCTTGAATTTATCGAACATTCAAAAACACATAAAGGAAAAATTTTACACGTTAAAGTAGGAGTATGAGTCATAAATTGGGGGTATGTATACCGTACAGAAATAGAAAAGAACACATAGATAGATTGATTCCACATTTATCTACAAAACTAACCGAGCAGGGTATCGACCACACCTTTTATGTAGGTCATCAAGTTGACGATAAGTTATTTAATCGTGGGTCAATGAAAAATATTGCGGCTCATGTTGCCTTTGAAGATGGGTGTGATTACATAGCGTGGCATGATGTAGATATGTTGACATATGATACAAATATGCCAGGAGGAGATTATTCATATCCCGAAGAATATCCAATCCATATTGCAACAAAACTATCAAAATATGGATATGGAATAGGATACGACCAATACTTTGGAGGCGTGGTATTGTTTACTAAAGAACAAGCATATTCAACAAACGGTTACTCAAATCAATATTGGGATTGGGGTCAAGAAGACGATGATTTATTTTGGAGATGTTATTACGAAGGAATGACAACGGGTAAAGTATTCAAAACTTACGAAAACAAAAAAGTAATTAACTTCTCAGGTGAAAATTCATATTGTGCGTTACCAACCAACAGAGAAATTAGCTCGGCATTGAGAGGAGACCATACAATTTCAATTTTATTTAGTGCCGAACAACAAGAGGATAAGGTTCCGATATGGCTGGTTGGTGATGAAAATAAAAGATTTATTGAGTATCCATTATTAAGAAAGGACGGCTCATGGAATTGGGGGTTATCATTTAATAACTCAAGGTCGGTTACCATGCAATATTATGATATGTTCAATAATCCAGTTTATAATTGGGCAAAAAGATTTGAAAAATTATGGACATGGGTAACAATCACCTATTCAAAAGAAAAAAACTTAATATATTTTTATATCAATGATGAATTAGTTAGTCAAATGAATGGTATTAAACAAAACCAACCATTCCCATCCCCCGGTGATTTAAAATCACATGATGCGGTTAGACCATTCTTAGTTGGATATTGTAATCATACAAACACATTTTATAAAGGTAAAATTGCGGAAGTAAAAATATACGGTGAGTTTTTTAGTAATATTAACCAAGTGTTTGATAATGAAAACAATCTAATAAAATTAGACACTGACGATAGTAACCAATTATTTAACAATGTTACATTTACTGAGGAAAACATTGAAGTAATTGAAAATATTATACCATATAGAAGAGAAGGTGCCTTTTATTGCTTACCTCACATTGATGAGGGATTTGTAAATGGAAGGTGGGCTAAAGGTGAAACAACAGCAAGAAATGAAAAACGTTTTGTTACAGAAATGCAACAAAGAAAAATTAATTATAAAACCGAAGGACTAAAAGAAATTTTAGATGTGTTGGATATTGTTAATATTGACGAAACATTATATCCAAATACAAAGTTCATTAACGTAACAATGAAATAATATGTTTAACGAAATATTCGATAATACCAAAAACAAACTTAATCAGGTAGGGTGCGGTTTCTGTCTTGCAAAATGGACACAAGTTACAATGCAACTTCAAGTTGGGTATACACACTCTTGTCATCACCCATCCCCACATCAAGTATCGTTAAGCGAATTACCATTAAATCCATCAGCGATTCACAATAGTACATTTAAAAAGAGACAGAGGAAAACAATGTTAGAAGGTGGTAGACCTGAGGAATGTAATTATTGTTGGAATATCGAAGACAACTCAACTTCCTTTTCTGATAGAGTTTTTAAATCTGCGGAACCGTGGTCAATTCAACACTATGAAGAAATAAAAGATTTACATTGGAGAGAAAATTATAATCCAAGATACGTGGAGGTTGCATTTAGTAATCAATGTAATTTCAAATGTTCTTATTGTGGACCAACATATTCATCTCAGTGGGTACAAGAAATTGAACAACACGGTGGATATCCAACATCAACCAACTTTAACAATTTAGATTTTCTTTTTGGTAGGAGATTAAATCCATTACCTTATCTACACTCTGAACACAATCCATATGTTGAAGCATTTTGGAAATGGTGGCCAGAACTATATAAAGATTTACATACATTTAGAATAACAGGAGGGGAACCTTTATTAAATAAAGATACTTGGAACGTTTTAGATTTTATTTTAGAATCCGAAAACCCAAATAGAAATTTAAACCTATCGGTTAATACTAATTTAGGTGCACCTGATAAATTATTCAACGAATTTGTTGTTAAAATTAAAAGATTAATTGATGAAAATAGAGTTAATGAGTTGATAGTCTTTACAAGTGCGGATACGTGGGGACCACAAGCTGAATATATAAGACACGGTATGGTGTTTAATCAATGGTGGGATAGAGTGAATATATTATTAAAAGAGATTCCACAATTGACAGTAATCATTATGACAACATATAACGCGTTGTCTGTACCAAACTATCACGAACTCATTGAGAATGTTTATAAATTAAAAGAAGAGTACCATAATCCAAATAGATATTACGGTTCTTCGGTTATGTTGGATGCGTCTTATTTAAGATGGCCAAAACACCAATCAATTAAAATATTGGAAAACAATTGGGTAGATTCAATAAAGAAACAAACTCAGTTGATGGATTTTTATGAACAAGTAAGAGTTGGGTTGGACGGTTATGGATATACAGAAATTGAATTGAATAAAATTAATCGTATTTTTGATTGGTTTAATGTTCCTGAAAATGAAGATGAATTAAATCTTAATAGAAGTGATTTTAAAAAATTCATTGATGAACACGATAAAAGGAGAAAAACTGATTTTGTAAAAATATTCCCCGAATTAGAGGAGTTCTATAAAAATATCAAGTAATGAAGAGAGACGATTTAACTTACTATATCCCGAGTAACACTAAACATAATACAAACATCAAAAATTATGATAGTTTAAAAAATGGATATACGTTCTATGCTGATTTTAAATTAGATAAGTTTATAGAAAATGAAGCATGTATTATTGGTAGACAGGATTTACATTATATGGGTTTATTTTTACAAAACCCTAATGCACTTAAGTTTTGTTGGCACAAAAAGGGAGGTACATACATCGATATATTTTTAGAGGTGGGCGATGTTTTTGAACCAATGAAAGTGTTAGTAACAATATCAGACCAAATCAGAATATATAGAGATGGTTATTTATTAGGAACAAGGGAAAGTGGTGAAATGGTTGATTATAGTGATAAGAATATTTTAATTGGTTCTATAAATCCTCACTTTGAATCGTGGGAATGTAAGTTCGATGGAACAATAAATGAAATTAAAATTTTCGATAAAGTCGTAACTAATTCTGACAATACGGAAAACTTATTCGCTCACTTTGATTTTAAAAATCAATCAAGATTTAAAACATTTGATGTTAGCGGTAATGGTAATCATGGAGTGGTGTACGAAGACCCAGTTTTTAAAGACTTTAAGATAAATGAATATACCGTACTTGGACCAAAACAAAAAATACTATGACAAACTATAATGAGGTAAAGAAGAAATTGGATGGAGTTGGGTGTGGCTTTTGCCTCGCAAAATGGACGCAAGTAACAATACATTTATTGAACGGCACAACCCATTCTTGTCACCATCCAGTACCACATAAAATTCCATTAGAAGAATTAAAAAGAAATCCAACAGCATTACATAACACCTCTTTTAAGAAACAAAAGAGAAGGGAAATGTTAAACGGTGAAAAGCCCAAAGAATGTAACTATTGTTGGAATGTAGAAGAAACATCTAACTCATTTTCAGATAGAGTTTTTAAATCATCGGAACCTTGGTCCTTAGACCAAATGGAAACGATTAAAAATTTGGATTGGAGAGAAGATTATAACCCAAGATATGTTGAAATATCATTTGGTAACACATGTAATTTTAAGTGTGCATATTGTAGTCCACCGTATTCATCAAAATGGACTGAAGAGATTAAGAAATTTGGTGCATATAAGGAAAACGATAACTTCAACTCCTTGGATTTTGTGGATGATAGATTAGACACAACATATCGATTAACTGAAGACAACCCATATCGAGATGCATTTTGGAAATGGTGGCCGGATTTGTATAAAGACTTACATACTTTTAGAATTACCGGAGGAGAACCGTTGTTAATGAATGATACATTTAAAGTATTAGAATATATTCAAGAACATTGGAGAGATAACCCGAACCTATGTTTATGTATCAATACAAATTTAGGTGTACCAAGAGTATTAATCGATAAATTAATTACCATATGTAAAGATTTAACAGAAAATAATAAAGTTAGAGAATTAATCATATACACATCGATGGAGGCTGCCGGCGAACACGCCGAGTATATTCGTTTCGGGTTAGATTATGAACAAATATGGAAAAACATTCACGACATATTAAACGAATTACCAAAAGTGGTAATCAATATTATGGCAACATTTAATGCATTATCTGTTTTTACATATGGTGATTTAATTGAAAGGGTTTTTGAATATAAAAAGAAGTTCCACAACGACCAAAGGTATTGGAATGAATCTCTTTTATTAGATACATCTTATTTGAGATTTCCTTCTTTCCTTTCTATTAACATTTTAGAAAGAGAACACAAAGAATTGATATTGGAGGCAGCAAAAAAGGCATTATACTATGGTAAGTTTGAGAATGGTTATGGATTCTCCGATATCCAAATTCAAAAAATTAAGAGAACATATGATTATGCAATAAAGGATAATGGTGAAAATCAAGATTACTTTAGAAAGGGATTTGTTAAGTATGTTGACGAATATGACAAAAGAAGAGAAACCAACTTTTTAAAAACATTCCCCCAATTAAAAGACTTTTATGAGAAATATAAAAACCGATGAAACTTGGGTACTGTGGCCCACTAAAATATGTCCATCATTCCATGATTTGGCGGCAAATCAAATGATTTCTGGTAACCACAATTTTACCTTAGAATTTGAGTTTAGAATCAATAGTGTTAATGGTGAAAGAGGAACCATATTGTCTGTAAACCCGAACTATTTCGTACTTCATTATTATAATGAATATTTGAGTGCGGTACATATGGCAAATAACGATAGTCCACTACACAACTTACACCAAGATATACCATACACAATTAAGTTAGGACAAATACATAATTTAAAGATTGAGAATCTTGATAATTCCGACTTTTTTGTGTATATTGATGGTAGAAAAGTGGTTTCCACGCAAAATTTTGTAAGAACAAATGACCCACAAATATTCCTTGGTTCTGAAACATTTCCGTGGTTATCTCCAGACATTAATTCCTGTGATTTAGACTTGTTTTATTTCAAGTTATATCACAATAATGTTTTGGTTTGTGACCACGATTTTGAAAATATAATCCACAACAAATTTGTGGATTTAACTAATAATTGCAATTTCATACATAAACTTTAAATAATGTCAGAACATTTAATTAAATGGAGAGAAGAAAACTTAAACTCAATAAGTAAGAGTTTTTGTGCGGCTAAATGGTTTAACGCAAGTTTACATTTAGGACACGGTTATACTAATTCATGTCACCTCCCACTCCCACATCCAATAGATTTGGAAGAAATAAAAACAAACCCATCCGCACTTCACAATACAAGATTGAAGAAAGAGGCGAGAAAAATGATGCAACAGGGTGTTAGACCCGCTGAGTGTTCATACTGTTGGAAGGTGGAAGATGTAGGTAGAAATAATGTTTCTGATAGAGTATTCAAAAGTATTATTTACCCTGAAAATGAAATCGCAGAATTAAAAGATAGACCTTGGGATAAAGATATTAATCTAAAAACTGTTGAGGTATCTTTTGATAGAACGTGCAACTTTGCATGTTCATATTGTAATTCTGGTTATTCAACAACTTGGGGTAGAGATATTAAAGAAAATGGACCATACCAAAAGTTTAAATCCGTTTCCGCTGGTGCATATCACTCAGATGGTTCTTGGTCAGAAATCTATGGTAAGAATGGCGAAAACAATCCATACGTACAAGCATTCATGGAATGGTGGCCTGAATTATCACAAACATTGCAAGAAGTAAGAATCACCGGTGGTGAACCATCAACGTCGTTTAATTTTTGGAATTTTGTTGAAGTTATGAAACAAAACCCGTCACCAAATCTGAATATGGCGGTTAATTCTAATTTAGGTGTTGATGATAAATTGATTGATAAATTAATCCAATCAACTCACGAAATTGATGTTAAGAATTTCGATTTATATACATCTAATGAATCATTTGGTGCACACGCAGAGTACATCAGAGATGGTTTAATTTATGACAAATGGAGAAACAATGTTATTCGTATTATCGAAGAGGCTAAATGTAGACAATTGATTGTGATGATGACAATTAACAGTTTATGTTTATTTAGTATCACCGAGTTCTTAGATGATATGATTTCAATTAAGAAGAAATACGGTCAATATAAACTTGTTGTTGATTTAAATATTCTAAGATGGCCAGGATTTATGGCACCAATTGCACTTCCTAATGATAAAAAACAGTATGTTCATGATAAGTTAAAAACTTGGTTTGAAAACAAAGAAAATTTGGAACTGTTACATGAAGGTGAAATTGCACAAATACAAAGAGTAATAGATTACGTTGAAGTGGTTGACAAAGGTCATATTGCAACGGAATTGGATATGGATAAACACTTTCACGATTTCAAAAGTTTTTACGAACAATATGATAAAAGAAGAGGTAAAGATTTTTGTAAAACATTTCCAGAATTAGCTGATTGGTATAATACCATTGAAGTTGATTACAATATACCTAATGTTGCAATTACAGATGGTAGAATAACCAATTATGAAATTGGAGAATACAAAGGAGGTAAAGTAATATAATGAGTAATATAAATAGATTTGAAAGTCAGGGCGACAGAGTGAGCGAAACTTTCTGTATTATGCCATGGGTTCATCTACATACATGGCCAAATGGAAACGTGTATCCATGTTGTTTAGCAGATTCTGATTATCCATTAGGTAATTTGAAAGACAATACACTAGAAGAAATTTGGAATTCAAATGATTTAAAGAAAATCAGAAAAGAATTAATAAATGGAGAAAAACCTATGGTATGTAAGAGATGTTACATGCAAGAGGATATGGGGTCCGCATCATTTAGGGTTAGTTCCAATAACCAATGGCAACATCATATTGACAAAGCCATAGAAACAACTCTACCTGATGGTACCGACACCAATTTTAAATTAAACTATTGGGATTTTAGATTTTCAAACATTTGTAATTTAAAATGTAGAATGTGTGGTCCCGAACTTAGTTCAAGTTGGTACGACGACCAAATAAAAATGTATGGTTCATCAACCACTCCAAGGGCTTTAATACATTGTAATGACTTAAGTAAAGAGGACATTATGATTTACGTTGATAGATTTATCAACGATGCGGAAGAGATATATTTCGCAGGAGGAGAACCATTTATAATGGAGGAACACTACCTTATTCTTGAGAAACTAATTGCAGCGGGAAATACAAAATGTAGAATTAGATATAATACTAATTTTACAAGTTTAAAATTTAAAAAATGGGATTTAATAAAATTATGGAAACCATTTATTGAAGATAATATTGATAATGTTAGAATATTTGCATCTTTAGACGGTATAGGTAGTGTTGCGGAATATGCGAGAAAAAATACAAAATGGTCTGCCGTTGAGGATAATATTAAAAGGGTACACGGTGCTGGTATGAATGTTTGGACAAGTACAACTGTGAATATTTTTAACATTTTTCATCTTCCCGAATTTGTTGAAAGAATGCACGAGTTGGGTATTAGGTCAGATAGGATGCAAATGAATAACGTATTAACTTTTCCTGATTATTATAGTATTAACATATTACCAGACGATTTAAAACAAAAAGCAATTGAAAATTTAGATAAACATATTGCAAATAATAGATATCGAAATGTAATTGATAGTAAATTTTACGATTATACATTTTTAGAAAAAAATTATGAAGTAATCAAAAAGTATTTTGATTTAGAAACCGAAAGACCTAAAGAACAAATATTAAAAGACCTAAAGAAATTTACATTAATAAAAGACGTGAATAGAAATGAATCATTTGTTGAAACATTTCCACACTATAAAGAATGGTTTGAATCATTATAAAACAAGAATATGCCAAAAGTAGATTTAACTCAATATTACTGTGAACATCCATTTGTTTACACAGAATTTCATAGAAAATTCACACATCAAGGTGTGAAAGAAACTCAGTTCTTATGTTGTCCAGATTGGAATGACGTGGACATACATGTGTCAGATAATTTAATGGAGAATTGGGAATCTGAGCCAGCAAAAAAAGTAAGAGAAGGACATCTTAGCGGTAATTTTGTTGGATGTAATCCAATCAATTGTCCGGCGTATAATACGTTATTAAACACAGGTAAACCCGCGGGTAACATTAGACCAATAAGTGAGTTTGATGCTGAAAGATATAACCATAAAGGACCGAGAAGAATTAAAGTATGTTCGGATGATGCTTGTAATTTCAGATGTCCAACATGTAGAACAGAATTATACCCAAATACACCAGAAAAAACTGAAAGAACAAATAAACTATTGGATAGTATCACTGAATATTATGGTCCAACACTTAAAGAAATATATGTTAGTGGTGGTGGAGACCCGTTTTATAGTATCCCAATGAGAGGATTTTTAAGTAGTATTAACGGTGAAAACTATCCGGCTTTAGAGACAGTTATTTTACATACTAACGCCTCTCTATGGACCGAAAAAGTTTGGAGTCAAATGAAGGCAATTCACCCACACGTTAAAATGGCAGAAATATCTATCGATGCCGCAACCAAAGATACATATGAAAACAAAACAAGATTGGGTGGTAAGTGGGAAGTATTAATGGAGAACTTAGAATTTATCAAAACAATTGATACTATTGAAACAATCATATTTTCGTTTGTTGTTCAACAGAATAACTTTAGAGAGATGGAAGATTTTGTGTTAATGATTGATAGAATCTTTAAAGAGTCTAAAATTAAGACAGTTATTCAATTACAAAAGGTGGTTCAATGGCCAAGTATATCTGATGAAAGATATAAACAAATGAAAATATGGGAACCAACCAATCCTGAATACAATGATTTTGTTAAAGAATTAAAGAAGATTAAAAAATACACCAACATTTTACATAACCTAAACGAACACGACAGTAAAGATATAATTTAATGAAAAAGATGTTATTGGCGGGATGTAGTCATTCCGCTGGATTTGGTTTAAATGATAAGAATAAATCGTGGGGTGAAATATTCGCAAAGAATAATAACCACGTTTTAACAAACGTCTCGCAACCCGCATCTTCATTACAATATTCCACACAATGTATCATAAATGAAATATCTAAAGAAAATTATGATACGGTAATTTTTCAGTTAACAACACTAGATAGATATCCAATATCATATAATGGAGAAAAACCATATCTAACAAACAACATTATTGGATATGACAATAGTGTTAATGAACTATTTCATTTGGTACCCGCAAATTATTTAGAGGCAGTTGAAGGTAAAAAAATGCCGTTAGACAATAAGGCGATTAGATTTTTTTTTGAAAGTGTAACATATTCCAGTTTCTATATTAGAACAGTCATTAATGAAATTTATGTTCTACAAGAGTTATTTAAATCTAAAGGGATTGATTTTATTTTAATCCCATATGACGATTATTTTTGGGGATATGAAAGTAATATGAGTATATGGAAACTTGAGGATTCTAAAAAAATAGATAAGGGTAGATACATTGATTATCCATTCATGAAGTGGTTAAAAGACAACTATAATCCGGATGATTATTATATGGATAAAGGGTTTCATTTAAACGAAGAGGGCCATAAATTATTTGCGGAAAAATATCTTCCGTCATTTATAAACTTGGTAAATTAATGAACGCAATTTTTGCATATAATAAGATGGATTATCATTACAAACCAATGAATGATGATTTCTTGAGGTTGGCAAAATTGTCGGTAAAATCCGCTAAGAAATATTACAACACTAAGTTTTATGGTGATAAAGAATCGTATGAATATTTTAAACAAAATGATATAAATTTCGATACGGTTGTCATATTAAATGACGAAGACATATTCAAATATTATAACATATATTCTATTTCCAAAATATATGGAATGATGAGAGAAACTGAACCATATGTTTTAATAGATTTTGATGTTGTTTTATTTGAAAGGTTAGAATCCAATCATACCATAACATATGGACAACCTGAACTTATTATTGAGGAAGATGTTGCGCTTAAAGAATTAACATGGGCATACGAATCTTATATTAAACCATTCGACGAAAATTTAAAAGATTTTTACGTAAAAGAACTAGAACACTTCAGATGGAAAGTTTATCCATCGTTTTGCGTAATGATGGTAAACAACCCACTTTTTGTCTCATCATCGTATAAGGATATCTTAAATAGGATTTCACAAGATGTCGTACATAAACTAACCCCAACTTTGTTAGAACAACTTTTATTACATCAATATGTAAATTATTTTAAAGTTGATTATGGTTTTTTTGTGGAGTATAATTATTATAATATAGATACGGATTTTCATCCCATTAAAATGACATCCAAAAAATTTGTCCATTTAAACATAAATGATGAAAACATAAAATTAGAATTAAAATATTTGGAAGGGATTATATGAGATACATTTTAGGGATATCGGCTTATTATCATGATTCTGCCGCTTGTTTATTTAGAAATGAACAACTGGTATATGCTTGTGAAGAGGAAAAATTCACAGGAATAAAACACGACAGTTCGTTTCCAATAAATTCAATTAATTATATCCTTAGAAGATACAAAATTAAATTGACGGATATCGACGCGGTTTGTTACTACGAAGACCCCAATTTAAAAGTAAAAAGAGTTAAAAATAACATAAAAGACCAATGGTTTAAAAATCCATTTTATACCATTTCCTCCTTATATAACGTTCTAAAAATTAGAAGAAATGTTAAAAGAGAATTATCAAAATACTCTAAAAACATATTTTACTCAACACACCACGAATCTCATTTATACTATTCATTTTATACATCTAATTTTCAAAACGCAATATCATTATCAATTGACGGTGTTGGGGAAATTGATACTATGAGTATGGGGCTTTGTGATAACCATGGTATTGATTATGTAAGTTTGGCACAATATCCACATTCATTGGGTTTGTTCTATTCCGCAATGACTGCATTTTTAGGTTTTAGACCAAATGAGGGAGAATATAAACTCATGGGTTTAGCTGCTTATGGTAACCCTGAAGTTTATATCGAAAAGGTTAGAGAATTAATTTCATATAAAAACAGTGACTTAAAATGTAATATGGATGTATTCTGTTGGAATAGAACCAATAGAATTATGTTCAATGAAAAATTGATAGAACTACTTGATTTACAACCGAGATTACCGGAAGAAAAAATATTAGGATGTCATGAGGATTTGGCTGCGGCGGTTCAAAAAAGATATGAAGAAATATTATTTGATGTTATTAAATCAATATCGATTATAAACGATAATAGAAACCTATGTCTTGGTGGTGGGTGTGCTTATAATGGAAGTGCTAACGGTAAGATTGTTAAAAATACACATTTTAATAACTTATGGATTCCACCGGCACCATCTGATGCTGGTTCCGCGATAGGTGCGTGTTTACATTATTTGTCTAAGAACAAAACACTAAAAGATAGAGTACAAAAAAATCCATTTTTAGGACCAAATTATTTTTATGATGAATACATTAAAAATAAAGGTTTAAAATATTTCAAGGTACCAACAGATTCTTTGATTAGAAATGTTGCAAAAATAATTAAGGAAGGTAAAGTGGTTGGTTGGTATCACGGAAATGTAGAATTTGGTGCAAGGGCATTGGGAAATAGGTCAATATTGGCAGACCCAACGAACCCTAACATGAAAGATAGGATTAATAGGTTGATTAAAAAAAGAGAAAATTTTAGACCATTTGCACCAATGGTTATTAAAGATAAACAACACATATTTTTTGAGGTGACAGACGATGTTCCTTATATGAATCAAGTGGTAAAAGTTAAATCTGATTACATAGAAAAATTACCAGCAGTCACACATGTTGATGGGACGGCTAGAATACAAACGGTATATAAAAATACATTAACCTATGAACTTCTATTGGAGTTTGAAAAATTGACAGGATACCCAATTTTATTGAATACGTCCATGAACGTAAAAGATAAGACAATGGTATTAACACCAAGGGATGCTATATATACATTTTTTGATACCGATATGGATTATTTGGTTATGGGTAATTATTTAATTTACAAGTAAGGTATGTCTAAACTATTTGTTTTTGGTTGTTCTCACAGTGCGGTACATGGTAATAACTTAACGAACAACGATATTAAAAAATATTATGAATACAGAAATAACACGTTTCCCAAAACATGGTCAGAATTATTGGCGGAAGATTTAAATATGGAACTTATAAACATGGCAGAATGGGGAATGGATAACCAATCGATGTTTAGTTTATTTTGTAAAAATATTCATAATATAGAAAAGAATGATTTAGTAATAATTGGATGGACTGAAATTTCTAGATTTAAAGTATTTTCTGAAAAATACAATAGATTTTTAAGTATTAACCCTCATACACAGGTTGACGACACACTTCCAAATTTCACACAAAAAACGATAGATGAAATGTTAGTTAATCGAATGAACTATATGTGGATTGATGAGGTTTACGATTGGATAAAAGTAATTAATAAATTATCTGAAACAATTAAATTTAGAATTTATTATTGGTCTTTTTATGGTATTTTTACACAATTTTACATAAAAGACCATTTAACATATTTGGGTGCCGAAAGTATGTACCATGAAACAAGTGGATTTATTGGAGATAGATTTCATTTTGGAGAAAAGGGACATAAAATTCAATATGAATATATAAAAGAAAGATTACCTATTGCTTATGAATAAACTAATTAATTGGATTAAAGATTTAATCAAGAAATACAAAAAAAAGAAAGAGTTTAAGAAAAAACTAGAAGAATTACGTAAAAGAGACCCATTTATGTACAATCATTAATTTGACTTTTCCAATATCTTTTATTATATTATTAATATGATATATTGGTTAACGGGTCAACCCGGTTCAGGAAAAACAACATTGGCTGGATGGATTGCTTCATCCTATCCATTTAATTCGGTACAAATTGACGGAGACCATTTACGAGACATTTTTCAAAACAAAGATTATTCTGAAAACGGTAGACGTAAAAATATCGAGAGAGCACAAACAATAGCCAAATTTTTACATTATAATAACAAAGTTGTAATAGTATCCTTAGTTTCCCCATATAAAGACCAAAGAGAAGAGTTCAAAAAAGAAATGGGGGATAATATCATTGAGATTTATGTACACACCTCAAATGATAGGGGTAGAGAATCATATCACGTAAAAGAATATGAAGAACCTACCGAAAATTTCATTGACTGCGATACCACTGATTCAAGTGAATACAACACATTTTTGAAATTAAGGAAAATACTAAACATATGAGAGTTTTAATTATTACACACCCAAGGTCAGGAGGGTTTTCTCTAACTCTTTGGTTAAGTAAAGAACTCGGGTGTAATTTTTATCACGAACCATTTAATGTTGAATCTAAAAATGAAATAGACTTTAATGTTTTTGTGGATAAAAATTGTGTCGTAAAAATATTTCCATACGAATTTCAAAAATTTGACATTGATTTTAAAAACTTTATCGACACGTTTGATAAGATTATTATCCATGAACGAGATAATGATATGGATATTGCTGTTAGTTTAGCTTGGACAGTTTTAAATAACAAAAATCCTGAGGATTGGCATGAAACATATGAGACAAATGAAAAGTGGTTTGATGAAAATAAAACATTGATTGAGTCTAAGTTGAATGATGTAAAATATTTTAAAATAGATATAGAAAAATTAAAGAATAAGGATTTTTTGAAAACAACATATGATGAAATTTTTGAAAATAAAAACGATGTACAAAAAATATTAGATTATATAGGTCATAAGAATACACCTAAATGGTTAGATTATTTAGATGGTAAAAGAAAATTAAGGAATGGGACGATAGGAATGAACAATATAAAAATAAAAAAAGAAATAATATGAAAAAGTATGCATTGTACATTGGTCGTTGGCAAACATGGCACGCCGGACACGAATGGTTAATTAGACAACAATTAGATAAAGGAAAAAACGTTTGGATTGCAATTAGAGATGTGGAAGTAAGTGATGAGAACCCTAAAACCGCACATCAAGTAATGTTATATTTAATTGAGGTTCCTTTTATAAAAGAAAATTTAGGTAAAATATTAGTTAGTATCATTCCCGATATTGAAAGTGTTAATTATGGTAGAGGAGTTGGTTATGAAGTAATTCATCATCACCCACCTGCGGATGTTGAATTAATTAGTGGCACTAAAATTAGAAAAGGTTATATGGACACTGACGGAGATGTTATAGAATATGCCGTTGATTAAGAGACATATAGCCAAAAGTATCACCTATCGTATTTTAGGAACAATGACAACCGTAGGTTTAACTGTTTTATCGGGATTACCGTTAAAGTGGGCGGCGTTAGTTGGTTTGGGTGAATTAGTTATTAAACCCATTTTATATTTTTTACACGAGAGAGTGTGGTATAAATGGTCCAAATATGGTTTGAAAAAAGAAAAACCTTGAATTGACTTTTACGGTCTTTTTCGATATATTAATAAGGTAAATACTTTGTAATTCTAAGTATTTATTAGTAATAACAATATTATATATATGAAAGGAACCTTTTTTTCCGCCGATTTTATTAAAGACTCTAACGGTAATTTACGATTAATGGAGGTAAATACAGACACCGCATGTGTTTCAAACGGATTGTCTTTTTTAGATTTTACCCAATTTATACAGGTATTATCCGACTCAAATATCACCGAAGTACATACAATACACAAAGAAATACATGAAGAAATTGTGAGCGTACTATCCCAAAGTATTTCAGATAACGCACCATTTATAACAAGTTTCACCTCAACCGTAGAAGAACCTGGTACAATATACCCAACAACAATTACCGATACTGCAAACAAATTTATACTAAGATTTGCATACGATGAGGCGTCAATTTTTGATTCTGAATATGCTAAAAACTCATTGGGACCCTTAAAATTGTTTACGGAAAACAACGACACAGATTCAATTGTTGAATATTCTTTTTCATCCTCAACAAATGATTTTCAGTTTGATAATTTACCTAAAACATTTAATAGTACAAATATGCCAGATGTGGCGGTTAAAGATACAACTGCAAACACAACACACCCAATATCTTTCTATAAAATAGGTAAATCAACTGAAACCACAGAAAACAGATTCAATGAATTTATGGGTTCAATGGGTAATGATAAATTGGTAATTAATTTTTATGAAGATTCTTCAGAAACAAAAGTTAAATCGGTACGTTCATTTAATATTATTTACGGAGGTAATTTGGATTTAATAAATGTTGGAAACTATATAACAGAAGGTTTATTCGATAAACCAACTTCAATAGAATATGATGATAATCAAATTGCTAATGAAACAAACATCAAACATTATTATGAATTAACAACCAACTTCCCTAAGTTTTCAAACGTCTACAATTGGGGTGGTATTTTTGAAGAGGAGGAAATTTTAAAGGCTGACGGCTCTTCAGTTTTAATTGGTAATGCTGTGGTCGGTGAAGAATTTAAATCATATTTTATCAACGGAGCACCTGATACCGATGTGGTTAGTACATTTATGAGTTGGAGTTCTCCTGGTTCTGAATTACCTTCAGGCTCATACCCAACGAATTCGACTTTAATAAATAGAATTGAACAACCTTTGGCATATAACTTATCATTTCATTTAACGATGGAAGATGGGTCTAGTTTTAGAGCATCAGGTGGGGTACACCTATTGGTTCATGATGTAGATTTGAATTGTATTAGATATGAATCAGTATCTAAGATTGATGAAACAAAACACAAATTAATTAACTTAACGGGAGGACTAATCAATATCAGTTCAATTGTGATAGAAGTGTTAGATGGTAATTATAAAACATATATCATAGACATGGAAACATCCGATACATATTTCTTATCAAACGGAGAACTAAGTGTTAAAATTGTTACACATAACTGTTTTCCTGCGGGAACTAAAATTACTTTAGCTGACGGAACACAAAAAAATATTGAAGACTTGAGTACAGAAGATATGTTGTTAACTTGGAATGAAAAAACAGGAGAAAAGAGTGAAGGTTCAATCGGTTCAATAATTAAGAAAAAAGAACATTTATTAATCCAACATAAAACAGATGACGGTAATGAGGTTAAATCCACAGCATTACATAAATTTTATGTTAAAGGTAAAGGATGGGTTGCGGCACAAGATATCACATTAAACGATATATTAATAAACAAAAATGGAAATGAAACTATGGTAATTGAAAAAGAAAATATTGTTGGAGAAGTGGATGTATACCACATTTTAGATGTAAAAGATAATCACACATATTATGCTGAGAACCTATTGGTTCACAATTTTAAATATGGTGGCGGTTTCTGCTTTATTGCAGGAACAAAAGTTACAATGGCTGATGGTACTGAAAAGAACATCGAAGATGTTCAAATCGGTGAGGTGGTTATGTCATTCAATGAAACCACAAATCAAGTAGAACCAAAAACAGTTGTGGATACCAAACAACCAATTCATAATGATATGGTGAAATATACATTTGATAAACTTTTGGTACCGGGTGACGAACCAATTTATTTGTCACTAACATGTACACAAGACCACCCAATTTATGTGAATGGACTTAATTTGGCATCATATCATCCAGGTTTAACAACTCAAAGATATAATTTAGGAAGACCAATAAAGGCGTTAGAAACGGATGATGTGGTTAATTTATATGATGGAACTAACACTACTTTATTTGGATTAATAAAATTACCTGAAGTAGATACACAGACATACATTATCACGGTTGAAGATAACCATAACTTTTATGCTAATGGAATATTAGTACATAACAAATAAAATAGAAATCGTGGCACAAATATATAAAACGTTTACAAAAACAGATTTGGATAACAAACAAGTTGTTGCAACAACCCCAACAATTAATCAAACTGTCAATACTATATTAAGTAACTTTATTCAATATATTAAGGTAAAGCACTCTTAATTTAAAATTTTTTACATGGATATTTTCACAAAGGAAGATTGTGAATATATAAAATCTTTCTACTCCGAAATCAACGAGATTGATGGTATGGAAACCCATACCCTCAACAATTTACAAATCAAATTTAGAAAAGGTAGTGACGCGAAATTTACAATAGTAGATGATGAGAATCTATATAAATTCCTATTAGAAAAATTAAAACCATTAAAGGTAAAGAACATACCAACAATTAAAATAATGAAGTATGTTCAGGGAGGTAGACTGGCAAAACATCAAGACTTTTCAAAATATGGTGTTGATATTATTTACAAAACTTTATTGGTACAATTATCGGAATCATCTGATTACATTGGTGGGGATTTAATTGTTGAAAATATACCACAGTCAAGAGTAGTTGGTTCAATTACAACCATTTCACCAACCGCCGAACACGAGGTCACCACAATAGAAAGAGGTGAACGATATTCGTTGGTTTTATTTTTATACGAATCGGATTTTGACATTAAGAAAACACTTATATAATGTTTAAAAAATATAACTTTCAAACAAGAGGTATTGGATTAATATCCACAAAGGAAATACCAAAAGATATGTATATTGGTGATTATTTTACAAAATTTGAACCAATCACAATTGAAAGTAGATTTATATACGATGGGTGGATTGAAACGAATCCATTAGGTAGATATTTGAATCACAATAGATTACCAAATTGTAGATTAGTGTTAGATGGTGATACTATTCGAATATTTACAAATAATCACATAGAAGAATCTAAAGAACTGACCGTTAATTATTTAGAAATAATAAAACTAATTAAATTACCACAATCATTAATTGAAAGATATTCTATAATTGATTATGATTATATTGAAGAAACGATATCTAAAAAGTTAAATATGATATGAGACTTATCTATAGTTACACTATAAAAATTGGTAATTATCCAGATAATGAATGGCAAATGAAACTGTTTAGGGCATCGATGATTCGTTCTAAAGAATTGGGGTATGTTATAAAATTATATGGTTGTCATTTTACATACGAAAAATTACACGATTTAATAGATGAGTATGTTGATATTGAAGATAAAGACTTCCAATTAACGGATGATTTAAAATTATACATTCACAGTGAAGAGGATTTAGATTGTGTAACTATTGACGGTGATATTATATTAGACGGTAAATTAAAATTACCTGAAAATTGTGATATGATTTATGAAAGAAAGGGAGTTGTACTATCATCAAGAGAAGACACGAAATTCAAAAGATATCTCGAAAGAATATTCAAACATTTTGATGTTGAATCAAATGTACCTTACTTTAATTATAATGCTACATATGCTTGTAGTGTTGGGATATTGAAATTTAATAATCAAGAAACAAAAGATTTCTTCTTATCGTCTTATTACAATTTTAGAAAATACTATATTGAATCTATAGAACCTAATATTGTTTTAACTGTTAAATGTGATTTTGCAATTATTATTTGCGAATATCTATTTGCGTGTTTATTGGATGGAACAAGTTATGTTGGTAAAGAGTGTAATGATATTAACACCTATACTCACTACATGTCACTAACAAAGTTTACATCAATTGCTCAAAGACATGTAGAATCAATTATAAACCCTTTAAATCGAATGTTATAATGAATCTAATATATACCTTCGATAAAAACGTTAACACCGATAAACACAAGATAAATGTATTAAAATCATACTACATTAATAGTATGATGTCTGCAAAGAAATATGGTTATACAATAGAAATATACACAAATTGTGATTGGTTTGATGAATATGTTAATATCAAACATAACGTTATCGATGAATTTGTATTTTGGGATATGTATAAAATTATACCGTTAAATCGAACCGATGATTTTATGTTGGTGGACGGAGATGTAATTTTTCATAATAAATTACCAAAATTAGATAATTCAATTGACATTTATTTTGATGGATGGGAAAGTTGGATAGATGAATACGATAATGGGGTTAAAGAATTAACTAGTTTAGGGCTAGGTGAAATCATTCCAGAATGGAAATATAAACCACAAAGAACCATTAATATTGGTGTATTAAAAATAAATAATAAACAATTATTAGATAGATACGTTAATTATTGGAATTTAATGCATGATTTTTGTAAAGACAACCAAAGCAAATCAAAATTTTTTCATACTTACGGAACAATTGCTTCCCAATATTTACTAACTTTACTTTGTACCGACGAATTTTCAAAACATAATTTTTCAAACATATTAAGAACACCGAACAATTACTATATACACTATGTGGGAAAAGAAAAGTATATTTTACCTATTCCCAGAATAGAAAAAACATTTTTATAATCATGATAAATTTAAAAGTAGCCACAAAAGTCGAAGTAAAAGAATCTCCGATACATGGATTGGGGGTTTTTGCCATTGAGGATATAGATGAAGGTGAAATTATCGAGGAATGTCATTTGATAACTTTACCATTTAAACCTGGTGAACAATCTTTCTTTTTGTATGATTATAAGTTTAATTATCCATCGGTTGGGAAAGTGGAAGAGTATGTTTTACCACTAGGTAACGGATGTATATATAATCACTCAAATAACAATAACGCATATTGGAGAAATCATCCAAAACACAAAGCGTTTCAATTTATTGCAACAAGACAAATTAAATCGGGAGAAGAAATTTGTACATATTATGGTGGGGAAGATTATTGGAAATTGGTAGAAAGTTTTAAACAAAAGAACATAAAATTATCAATGATATAATGGTAGATGTAAAAAACTATATCTGTTCGGTTCCATTTACGTCTTTAGAAATACACGAAAGACATAGATTTCTTTGTTGTGCATCTTGGTTAAAAAAATACCTACCAGAACATAGTTCACCTGAAGAAGCGTGGAATTCTAATGAAGCCAATGATATTAGAGAATCCGTATTAGATGGAACATTTAGACATTGTGACAAAACCCAATGTCCATACTTACACCAAATAACAAAATTAGGTGAGGTTGGAAATACAAAAGTTTTATTTCACAAAGAAAATATTCCATCAGAACTTAAACAAAAAATTGATTCTTTTAGAAACAACCAAATGGTTTCTCCTGACATTATACAATTCTCATTTGATAGGACTTGTAACTTAAAATGTCCTTCGTGTAGAATTGAAGTTTTCAGTGAAAGTCTTAAAGGAATCAAAAGAGTTAAAGATACAATTGATTTAATCCAAACTCAATATGGAAAAACAACCAAAACTTTATACATTACTGGAACCGGAGACCCATTTGTTTCTGTTGGGTTTAGAGATTTTATAAGAAATTTAGATAAAACCAAATGGCCGTCTTTAGAAAAAATTCATTTACACACTAATGCCACAAAATGGAATAAGAAAATGTGGGACTCTATGTCTAATGCTCACAAGTATATTAAAAGTTGTGAAATTTCAATCGATGCCGCAACAAAAGAAACTTATGAAACAAAAACAAGAATTGGTGGGAATTGGGATGAGTTAATTGAAAATTTAAAATTTATAAGTACTATTAAAACATTAAAGAGTGTTAAAACATCTTTTGTTGTTCAAAAAAATAACTTTAAAGAAATGAAATTATTTTATGATTTAATGTTATCTATTTTTGGAAAAAAAGTTAATGTTTTTTATGGTAAGATAAATAATTGGGGTACGTTCTCGGAAGAACAGTACACCAAAGAAAAAATATGGGACATCAGTCATCCTGAACATGATGACTTTTTAAAAGAAATTAATTCATTTATACCGACAAAACAGGTTTGGCATAATCTACAGGAATTTTTAGATAATAAAAAAAGTTTAATATGATTGATTTCCAATTAAATTATCGAGACTTAACTTATAGAGACACACCCACAAGATTAACCGTTTATCAGACAGAAGATTTAAACGAAATCCAAGAATCAATTGATAATTTTAATAAAGAAATTAGTTGGGACAAAATGTTTGATTTAAATGTTGCACTTAATAGAATCAAGAATGGAGATAAGTTCTTCGTTGCAAAATATAATGAAGATTTGGTCGGACATTGTTGGTTAAAAGAGAAAACAGATAACGAATATTATATATATAATGTGTTCACAAAAAGACTACCCGAAATTAGGGAATATGGCGCAACGGATATGTTATATTTGGTAATTAAAAATAACACAACAGGTATGATTTATTCTGAAGTGGACGAATGGAATGAAAAATCAATTAACATGTTTAAAAAACTTGGATTCAGTACATGGTAACAATTAAAGAATTTGAAGAAATATATGAAATTTACATATGTGGTAATGTTGATATTATTGCAAGTTACCTAAAAGATGGTGACACCATGATTGACATCGGGGCAAATACAGGTCTTTTGGCATCCAAGATAATCGAAAAAGTTAATTTAGGTAAACTCATTTTAGTGGAACCAATCAAACCATATCTCGAGGAGTGCAAAAACAAACTTAAGGATTACACTAATGTTGAATATGAAAATATTGGATTTAGCAATAAAAACGGAATCGAAAGGTTTTATTGTTCAGAAATCAATTTAGGTTACAATAAGATATATCGAGATGATATGGAAATACACCCACATTTTATTGAGGAAATTGATTGTGTTAGATTTAGTGATTGGGTTGGTGATAGGGAAATTGACTTTATAAAAATAGACGCAGAAGGTCATGATATACCCATAATTGAGGGTATGTTTGAATGGTTGGATAAGGTTAAAAAAAGACCATATATATTGTTTGAGGGTGATTGGTACAAGGATTTGGAAGAAAATATGGTAAAAACATTAACAGAAAGATATTCATATTCTGTTAGTTATGTTGGTAGGGATATACTAATGATTCCTGAAATATAGATAAATCATACAATAAAAATCTTATTTTAGTCCCATTTTATAAATAAAATTTAAGTATTTATCTATGAGTAATACTAATTTATAGATGAATATTTTTGACCCCAGTATATCCGGTTCCCTATCAGTATCAGGTTCGGGACAAATTTCAGGTGACTTAAACGTTTTGGGAACACTTTATGCAACAGTTTCTGGTACGACCCAGAACTCTGTTTCAGCTTCTCACGCAGCATCATACACCCTTACATCAAGTTTCCACCAATTTACCTCTTCATATACGACAGGTTCTTTTACGGGTTCATTTATTGGAAACGGAGCGGCATTATATAATATACCAGCAAGTGGTGTCACAGGTCTAAATCTAAGTCAAATTTCAGATGGTACCGTAACCGCATCATTGTCACAAGCAAATGGTTTATTAATTAATACTAACACTGAAATTACAGGTAATTTAACAGTTACAGGAAGATTAACCGCACAAGAATATCACACCGAACTTGTTTCCGCTTCAATTATATACGAAAGTGGGTCATCAAAATTCGGTGATAGTTTAGATGATGTTCATCAAATTACTGGTTCAGTTGATGTAAGTGGGTCATTAGAAGTTAATAATATAGTTCTCGGTACTGATAGATTGGTAACAATCTCCGTAAGTGATGCGGGTGGAAAATATTTTATAGATAATGTTAGAAACCCAACATTAACACTAATAAAAGGTTATACCTATAAGTTTTTATATCCAAATATTGGCTCCCACCCATTTAGATTCTCAACAACAAATGACGGAACACATAATGGCGGTGTGGCATATACAACCGGAGTTACAATAGGTGCATCACCAGATTATATCCAAATAGAGGTTACGGACACAACACCAAGTACACTATATTACTTTTGTACTTCACATACTGGAATGGGTAATAGTATTTCTGTATTAGGAGATATCTTAAATAATGAAGCCGATAGAAATGTTGTTTACATTGAACCATCTAGAATTGCAACAACAGGTTCAAATATATTTGTTGGTACTGAAACAATTAGTGGGTCACTTTCTGTCACAGGTTCTGTGGATATTACCGGTTCAATTACATTAAATGGACAAGCCATTGGTACAGGTAAATTAGATGAGACGGTTTTTAATTCTTACACATCTTCAAACGATAGTAAAGTATCGTCATTAGAAAATAGTACCAGTTCTTTAAATACATTTACAAACTCCATTGATACTACAATCAAGAACAAAATGAATTCAGATAATGTAGTATCTGGCTCAATTCAAATTAGTATAACAGGAGTAACTGGATATTCTACTTTTAGTTCATCAATTGCAACAACTGATTTAAATCAAGAAAATAGATTATCTGCAATTGAAACAAGTACAGGTAGTTTAAATACATTTACTTCTAGTGCAAACGGAAGATTAGATTCTTTAGAATCTGCAAGTGGAAGTATAAGAACGGATTTTAATTCTTATACAAGTTCAAACAATTCTACAAATACTACTCAAAATAGTAGATTAGATTCTTTAGAATCTGCAAGTTCAAGTATTAGAAATGATTTTAATTCTTACACAAGTTCTAATGATTCTACAAATACCACACAAAATAGTAGATTGAATTCTTTAGAATCTACTACATCATCTTTGAATAGTTTCAGTAGTAGTGCACTAAGTAGTTTATCGTCATTAGAAACCGCAAGTGGAAGCATAAGAAACGATTTTAATTCCTACACTAGTTCAAACGATTCAACAAATTCCACTCAGAATAGTAGGTTAACTTCATTAGAGTCATCAACAAGTAGTTTAAATAGTTTTACTTCATCAATTGATTTAACAATCAAAACTAAATTAAACACAGAAGGGGTAATATCTGGTTCAGTACAAGTTAATATAACAAGTGCGACAGGATACTCAACATTTAGTTCGTCGATTGCCACCACTGATTTAAATCAAGAAAATAGATTAAACTCATTAGAGGGAAAAACTGGAAGTTATGCAACAACAGGAAGTAACATATTTCAAGGAACTCAAACAATTACCGGCTCATTATATATTTCTCAAGATTTAATTGTTGCAGGTTCATCTTCAATACAAAACATTAGCTCATCGATTGTCAATATCGCAGACAACATCATTACGGTTAATGCTCTTAATCCATCAGTTCGTTTTGGTGGTTTAGCAGTTATCGATAGTGGTTCCTCACCACAGGTATCTGGTTCAATGTTATTCGACTCCGTTAATAACCAATGGTTGTTTGTACACCAAAACCAAAGTGCTGTAACTTCTTCAGTACTATTAATGGGACCCGAAACATTTAATAATCTTGGAAACGAAAGTTATTTATCCCAAAATCGTATACCTAAAGGAACTGGTATTGAACATTTGAATGATAGTAATATTACTGATACAGGAACAATTGTTTCAATAAATTCAAACACAGAGGTTACTGGAACACTTGTTGTTACTCAAAACATATCAAGTCCAAATATATCTGCTATTCAAACCGCAACGGGAAGTTTAAATAGTTTTACTTCATCGGTATTAGCAGCAATAGAATTGACAGGTTCTAACTTAACTGTTAAAGGAAACTTATTAGTTAAGGGGACAACAACAAATGTAAATGTAACAACTCTAGATGTTGATAATAATCTTATTAACTTAAATGGAACAGGTGCAACATCTGCGGGTTTAAGAGTTAAAGACACCACCTCACCTAATCAAGTATCGGGCTCATTATTATGGGATGCAACCAATGATTATTGGATTGCCGGTCAATTAGGTTCAGAACAAAGAATTGTTAGAGAAACAGAATTTAATAACGCAGTTACAAGAATAGGTAATGTTGAAACTTCAACAGGTTCTTTGAATAGCTTTACTTCATCTATCAATACAACAATTAAAAGTAAGCTTAATAGTGACGGTGTAATTTCTGGTTCATCTCAGGTAAACCATAATGCAACAACAAATTATGATGCAAATCAACACGTTGACCATACATCTGTAAGTATAACTGCTGGTAGTGGTTTGAGTGGAGGAGGTACAATTGCATCAACACGAACAATAACACTTGATACAGGTTCAGTACATTTCTTAGACGGTGTTAAAAAAGAATTAAATACTGAGGGTGTTGTATCAGGGTCAAGTCAAATATCCTTTACTGGAATTTCAAACAGACCCGCATTGGTTTCTGGTTCCGCACAAATTTCATTTAATGGAATTACAGATAAACCGACACTAGTTTCGGGCTCCTCTCAAATTTCATTTAATACAATCTCTGATAAACCAACACTGGTTTCAGGTTCATCACAAATTGTTTATAGTGGTATTAGTAGTATTCCATCGGGAATAGTATCGGGTTCATCACAAATTACATACAGTGGGTTGAGCGGTGTCCCATCAGGAATAGTATCCGGCTCCGTCCAAGTCACATTATCAGATACTAATGGTTATTCAACATTTGACGCAACATTAGTTAAATTATCAGGTGACCAAACAATTACAGGTCAAAAAACATTTCCAAGTGCTATTGGTAACAGACCAATATTGAGTGGTGGTTTTATATCAGCGGCAACTGGAGATTTAAATGTCGATTTATGGGGAATATCTGAAGATTATTACCCATCACATGGAACTGCGGCGAATGCTTGGGGTATTAGATGGAGTGGAGACACAAACGACATTCAATTTGTTGGAGGAGGTTCAAATAGGTTTATATTTGATTTAGATAATGGTAATTTAACTGCTGGTGGTACATTAAATGGATTAACAGTATCATCAGGAACAATTAGTTCAGGTACATGGAATGGTACCGCAATAGGTGATGCTTATATTAGTTCTGCAACAAATTGGAATACTGCATATAATAAAAGACCTTCGTCTCTTGGATTTACAAGTTCAACGGTAACATTAACACTCGGTGATGCCACAACTATAACCGCATCGGTTCCAACATTTAATCAAAATACCACAGGTACTGCGAGTAATATTACTGCATATACTATTAATCAAAGTGTTGGTACAAGTAATTCACCAACATTTACAGGTTTAGCACTCGGAGATGGTGTTTATACATATAATGATACAAATAGAGATGCAGGTGCTGCGGCATATTATCCAAATGCATGGACAAGAGGATTTAGATTTAGTTTCGCAAACGCATCATCAACATCTACTGCAGGTAATTATTCTGGAGTTCTACATTTTCATCCTTGGGATGGTACAACAGCAAGTACAGGTGATGCATCATATCAATTAGCATTTGGTAGTACCGCAGCAAATGGTGGTGGTACACCACAATTAAGACTTAGAAAAGGTATTGATACCACTTGGAATTCTTGGTATACGGTACCATTAAAGGCTACCGCATCTTTTAGTTCTGTGAGTAGCGTAACTGTTACACATAATTTTAATACAAAAGACGTTATGGTAATGGTTTATGATAATAATGATGAAATGTTTTGGCCATCTACAATCGTAACAACAAGTGTAAATGTTGTTACAATAACATTTACAACTAACAGAACCGGTAGGGTTGTAATTATCGGATAAAATTAGTATATTAAAGCATGTTAAGAGAAAATGTTATTGTTAGTGGTTCGTTAGATGTAAGTGGACAATATATTATACCGAGAGGACCAAGAGCAAATAGACCAAGTAATCCAGAAATTGGGTCTCTTTATCTTGAAGAATCTGAAAGTGGAAGTTTTGTTGCAACATATACCGCAGCATCAAATAGAGATGATGGTTGGGAACCTGTAGGTTCACAAAATACCGACAGAATTGGTTTTTTATATAGACAAATAATTAATTATTCCTATTTGGCTGGTGGATATAAAGACTCATCCCCTTGGAAGAATGTTCATAGAACAACAAATGCAACAGACCAAACAGTTCACTTAGGTGAGTTAATGGATTACCCGTGTTCATACACATCAGGTGCTTGTAGTAAATCAATTTTATTTGTTTGGTCTACAAATACAGACGGTGCGTGGAAATCTGCAACAACAATACATTCAACATATACAACAGGTGTTCATATGGTTAACGAAACCGCATATGCGCATCAATCTAAATGGGATTTAGCAAATGCAAGAGATGACTTGGGTACATTATTCCAAGAAACAGAATTTGCTTGGGTATTTGGTGGTGGTGTTGCAACCGTAGAAAAGTTTAATTTAACTAATGAGGTAATGTATAGTGTATATTACCCAAATATGCAACCATACTTAACGTTAAAAACTTCAATTACCAGTTCATTAGGTTGTTCTGGATTTTCTGATGAAAACTATGGTTATGGTTATGGCTCTGAAAGTGGAAATAAATTATTTTTTGCAACAGATACTTTCACCAATAGTCAACAATGGGGGGCCAGCGGTCAGCAAAAAGGTATTAGTTCCAAATGGGGAAAAGGATATGCAGGTAATGAGGGAACATATAACGGTGGATATAATTTGAGGAGATGGAACGTGTTTAATGAAACAAATATCGGTAACGTGGCTAAACCCCATGGTAATTGTGGAGAAGAAAACTTTACATTAGGACAAGACCACCAATATATGTTAGGGAATTACGACGGCGTACAAAATAACACAAGTTGGAAATTTATCTACGCAACAGATACTGGAACTGTTAATCCATCTGGTTTAGCACCAGGTGTTAATGGTGGAACATCTTCAGGACATTGCGGTTGGAGAAATTAAAAAATATATTTATAAAATATGCGTCACGAAAACATAGAAATTAGTGGTAGTTTGAGAGTTCAGGGGGTATCTAAACCACCTAGAGGGTCTAGAGCAAATAGACCCGCAAGTCCTGTTACGGGCTCACTATATCTTGAAGAAGCGGCTAGTGGTAGTTTTTTGATGGTATACACAGGTATAAACAATGCCGACAGTGGATGGGTTAGAGTATCTTCACAAGTTAATTCAAATGTTGGTTTTAAGTTTAGACAAATTATTGCGGTATCATATCTTGCCGGTGGATATAAAAATTCATCTCCGTGGAAAAATGTACACAAAACAATTAACTCAACAGACCAAACCTCTCATATTGGTGAATTATTAGATTATCCCGCATCATACACATCCGGTGCATGTAGTAGATATATTTTCTTTGTATGGTCGGTTAATACTGATAATACATTTAAAGGGCCATCAGATGTACATAGTAGTAGAACATCGGCAATTAATATGGCTAATGACACAAATTACGCACATACGGTTAGATTCAATACAACCTCTAATAGAAGTGACTTAGGTACGATGCATAAAGAAACGGAATTTGCATATATGTTTACGGGAGGTAGTGCAACTGTTGAAAAATTTGATTTAAGTAATGAAACCATAATGACAGGATTTAATCTAACCACAATTGATGGTAGTGATGGTGGGTCGGCATTTTCAGATGAAAACTTTGGTTATGGTTGGACATCGGCTGCGGGAATTAAGTTTAGTTTTGCTTCTGAAACATTTACATCTACAGGTATGTGGGGTGCACACTCACAACAAAAAGGAATTAGCTCTAAGGTTGGTAAAGGTTATGCTGGAAACGAAGGTAGTTATTCTGGTGGATACAATTTAAGAAGATGGAGCAACGCGAATGATACAAACATTGGTAACGTTGCTAAACCACATCCTAACTGTGGCGAGGAAAACTTTACAATGGGACAGGACCATCAGTATATGTTAGGTAACTATGACGGTGCACAGAATAATACAAGTTGGAAATTCTTCTACGCAACAGACACTGGAACAACAAGTGTAAGTGGATTGGCTCCAGGCGTAAATGCTGGTACATCTTCAGGACATTGTGGTTGGAGAGCATAAAATAATTATATAAAATGATATACGAGAATTTAGAAGTTAGTGGTAGTTTAAGGTCTGATAGAGTTGTCAATAGACCCCCAAGAGGTACTAGAGCGAATAGACCAAGTAACCCACGTTCAGGGTCATTATATCTTGAAACATCAACCAGTGGAAGTAGTTATTTGATGTTATATACCGGTATTTCAAACATAGATGACGGGTGGGAGAAAATCGCAGCACAAGAGACTCAACCAACGGTGTTTAGATATAGACAAATTATCAACTATAGTTATTTAGCGGGTGGATATAAAGATTCTTCACCATGGAAAAATGTACATAAGACGGTAAACCTTATTGACCAAACAACACACATAGGTGAAATATTGGATTATCCAATATCATACACATCAGGTGCTTGTAGTAAAAATATTTTCTTTCAATGGTCAGTTAATAGTGATAATGCTTGGAAAGGTCCATCTAGTATTGATGGGACTAGAACCTCCGCTATTAATATGATGACCGATACGAATTATGCACACCAAACAAAATTTAACACTGGTATTGCAAGAAGTGACGTGGCAACTATGCAAAAAGAAACTGAGTTTGCCTACCTAATATCTGGTGGTTCCACTACAATAGAAAAATTCAACTTAACAAATGAAAGTTATGTTAGTGGTTTTGGTGTAACATCAATTAGTGGGGACGATGGTGGAGGTGCATTTTTTGATGAAAACTTTGGTTATGCTTGGACAAGTAGTGCAGGAATAAAGTTTAATTTCTCAAATGAAACACCTAGTTCATCTACTCAATGGGGGGCTCACGCACAACAAAAGGGTATTAGTTCTAAAACAGGCAAAGGATATGCTGGAAATGAGGGAAGTTACAATGGGGGTTATAACTTAAGAAGATGGAGTAATGCAAGTGATACTAACATCGGTAATGTTGCGAAACCACATACAAATTGTGGTGAAGAAAATTTCACAATGGGCCAAGATTGGCAATATATGTTGGGATGTTATGATGGTGGGGGTCAAAACAATGTTAGTTGGAAGTTTTATTATGCTTCTGATAGTGGTAGTAATAGTGTCACTGGTTTGAATCCTGCGGTTAATGCCGGCACATCTTCAGGACATTGTGGTTGGAGACAATAGTTGATAATTTGAAATATTTTACTTATATTATAACAAAAAGAATTTTATTTATGGAAGGTTACAAATACGAAAGAACAGAAAATTTAAATAATCCATTCGATAATAAATTGATGGAAATATCAGAAAATATGTCATTTGCACTACCCAAGTACAAGGCATATAATTTTGTTGGCGGAGCTCAAATAACCCCATATGCAAAATTAAAACAATGGTTGTTAGAGTTAAGAGGTAGAGAAGACGCGGTACAACATCTTGAATATACGGTGAAAAAGGCGGAACTTGAAATTCAGATGGATGAGGAAAGTAAAGAATTCATAAGCGACCCCAAAAGAAAAGAAATGATTAATCTAACTGTGGCAGACAAACATATTGATTTAAGAAAGTTCAAAAGAAATTTAAGAGATGCCTATAGAGAAAGACAAGGTTTCATCGATTTAATTAAAGAATTTTTAGAATCTGAGGAAGCAATTTTACCTGATGGTACAAAATTAATTGATGTATTTGGTAACCCTGAGTTGGAAGAAAAATTCGAACACGAATATTGGACTGTACGTATGGCTAAACAAGCGATGCTTGATATGATTTCATATGGTAG
>JACCDO011428583.1_pt1 | contig 49354 bp, 43 predicted proteins | sample 7446101 | NCBI WGS metagenome assembly JACCDO01 (sample SAMN15323440, study PRJNA562643) | freshwater metagenome | isolation source: river surface water | place: USA:Blue River Watershed | collected 2017-08-16 | reverse complement strand
ACCAACTTTACCAATAAAACCTACTTTACCAATATCACAACCAACTTTACCAATATCACAACCAACTTTACCAATATCACAACCAACTTTACCAATATCACAACCAACTTTACCAATATCACCAAATAAACAAGTTTTACCAATGATAGAAAATTCAGAATATTTAACAACAGAAAATATAGATAATATATACACACGTGATAAAGTACCTATATTTAATAAAAAATATTTTAATGAAACTATTTTGCCAAAAATACAAAACTATGATAAAAAAATTAATAAAAATCATATTATAGAGGGAACTAAATATGAATATATTTATGCAACAAGTGATATTCATGCTGATTTTAGAAAATTTGCACAAATATTAATATCATCTGGTTTAATAGATTGTCCTATAAATCCATACGAAGATGTATATAATTCAAAAATAATATCTGAGTCCAAATGGATTAAAGAAAATACACTATTTATTATAATAGGTGATTTAGTAGATGGTAAAAGAGATCCTTATTATGATGGAGTAGATGGAGATGTATTAGATAATATTGGTTCATTTGAATTATTACTTCATTTATTTATTTATAATTTAAGAATTAAAGCAAATGAAAAGAACTCTAATATATTATTTACAATTGGTAATCATGATTATTATAATTTAATTGATGGTAAAATAGATGATGCTCATGAACCAGAAGATTTACTTTATTATACATATATTCATAGAAATGTTAAAAATTTCTTTACCATTGATCCTACTAAACCAAAAGATTGGATAAATGAACGTGTGGATACATTAACACCTTTTTATAATTTATCACCTTATTTATTTTTACGTATAGATAATGATGATATTATATTTGTTCATGCAGGTCTTCATCATAATAGTAAGGATGTAAATACAGTTGAATTAATGTTATTAAATCAAATACAATTATCAATAAATATGATGGGATTACAACAGGGATTAATCAATAATGATAATTTAGCTACAGCAGAAGAAATATTTACAACTAGATTTCATAGAGAATATGGAGTTAATAAAGATGGTACAGTAGATGCAGTTAAAAGAAAAGAATTATGTGACACAATAACAAATGAATTAGGGCTTAATTTATTAGTAGTAGGTCATTGTCCAACTATATTTAATAATATATATAATAGAATTGAATTAGATAAAAAAACAAATAGTACATATAAAAATTGTGATACAGGTAATTATGGATATGATGATGAAGAAACGAAAGGATGTACATTTCAAGATTGTACAGACAAGGATGGTATTCCTAGATTAATATATGTTGACACTGGATCATCATTAGCATTTAGAAATACTGATTATACTGATGACGTGAAGGTACAATCTGATAATATTAAATCTAATAAACTTAGAGGTGTAGAAATATTAAAATTATTACATTCAGATAAAATTGTATCTAAAAGACATTTTAATGTAATGCATAGATTTGTTTTATTCTCTGATAATAATCAAGATATAAAAATATTTCCAAAATAATAATATATAATAATATAATATATGAATAATTATAATATTATATCTCCATTTGAATTATCATTTATGGCTGAAAATAAAAAAGCAGCAATTAAATATTTAATTAATAAAAATTATATTAATAATACTAATGAATATTCAAATCAAGTAATTATAGAAGATGAAAATAAAAATAAATTTAATGCACAAGTTAAATTTTATAGAAAATATAATTCACATAAAGCTAGAATTAAATTTATACCAACATATGCATCATCTGTATATAATCTTCCTATATATTCATCATCACCTATTTCACCTGTATCGTTTGGTACACCTATTCGAGTAATTAGAAGTCCTTCACCTGTTTTACCGGTTTCACCTATTCGAGTAATAAGTCCTTCTCCTGTTTTACCTATTTCACCTATTCGAGTAATTAGAAGTCCTTCTCCTGTTTTACCGGTTTCACCTATTCGAGTAATAAGACCAGTTTCACCGGTTTCACCTATTCATATAATAAGACCAGTTTCACCTATTTATCCTAATCCTTATGTTATAACTAGAGTTTCTATAAGACCGTCAATATATGCAAATATGGAATCAGTTTCTAATCCATATTTAATATCTAATTATTTAACAAATAATGAAATTTCAAAACTTGTAAATAATTTTGATCCTGCACATTTTAAACAATATATTGAGCCTAAATTATTAAATAGAAAACAAAGTTTACAAATAACAAATAATATTAATACAGATAGTTTTTCAGATATTTATATAACAAGCGACCTTCATGCAGATTATAGAAAATTAGTTCAAATATTAGTAAATTCAAATATGATATCTATTCCATCTGATATAGATACAACAACTAATCAAATATATGATCCAAGAATAATAACAGATTCACAATGGATAAAACCAAATGCATTATTTATAATAATAGGTGATTTAGTAGATGGACGCAGAAGTTTATCTGTAGACGATGTTCTTGGTTCATTTGAATTATTAATACATATGTTATTATATAATTTAAGAATTAAAGCACAGCAAAATAATTCAGACATTATATTTACAATTGGTAATCATGATTTACATTCAGTTTTAATTCATTCTAGTATACCACCATTTAATTTATTATCCGATTATGTTCATTTAAATGCATACAAATATTTTACTAATGAAACCACGAGAGCAAATGTATTAAAATTATTTTATAATTTATCTCCATATTTATTTTTAAATTTAAATAATAATGAAATAATATGTGTTCATGGTGGTTTACATAATCCACAAGGTATTAATAATCTAAATATAAATGATTTAATTAGTATTCAAAATCAAATAAACATAAATGGATTATCTCAAATAACATTTAATATGTTTAACAATAATAATATGCCATCAGTTGCAACTAATGTAAGTACATCACAAGGTGCATTATGGACTAGATTTTATTCAGAATCATTTGATAGACAATTAGTATGTACAACCATTAAAAATAATGAACAAAAATATAAATTTATTATTGTAGGTCATTGTCCTACAAATAATTTTAGAACATTATCTAATATAATGAATAATGATACTAAATATGATGGATGTGATAGATTAGGTCAGAATAATAATAAAGGTTGTGTTGTTATTGATACATGCAGAGATGAATATAATCTTCCAGTATTAGCTTTTGTTGATTCTGCTTTATCAAAAGCATTTAGAAGAAATGATAGTATACAGAATGAAAATAGAAATATAGAATTATTACATTTACATACTAATAATACAACTAAAATACCAAATAGAAAATATAATGTTATATCAAGATTGGAAGTTAAACATAATCAACAATCAGTTGATATATTATAATTTATATCATTATAATAATTAATCAAAGTTCTAATCGTAACAAATGTTAAAAACTTAATATATATATTATATCTAAAAAAAATATATAATATAATATATATATGGCATTTAATGTAATTTCTCCATTTTCAATGGTAATCGATGCATCAGACCCTATGTCAGCTGCAAAATGGTTAGTTAATCAAAAAATTATGAGAGATCAAGTATCATTAAATAGATTTATTTTACAAGATAGATCTAATAATAGATATGGTGGACAGGTAACTTTTTATAATAAAGATGGTCGCAATAAAGCTAAGATTAATTTATTTCCAACAACAGTTAATGATATACGTAATTTATATACTAGACCCATGATGGGTATGCCAATGATGGGTATGCCAATGATGAGTATGCCAATGATGGGTGCTCCACTTTATAGTGTTGATAGTAAAGGCGTTGGTACAGCTGGTTTCATTGCTCCAGGCGGTCAATTTATTTCTGTTAAACCAGCAGAAACAGCACCCGCAGCACCCGCAGCAACACCCGCAGCAACACCCGCAGCACCAGCAGCACCCGCAGCACCAGCAGCACCCGCAGCACCAGCAGCAACACCATCACCAGCAGCAACAACAGGACCAACTGTTCGTGTTGGAATGGTAACCCCATTTGGAGTAGTTGCATCACAACCAGTTACACCTTTAAGACTTGCATCACCTGTATTTGGTATGTCTGTTACTCCAATTGCAACACCTGCTACATCAATGTCTTCATTATCACCTGTAAGAAGAATGGGTTCAATGGTAGCACCAGTAGGTCCAATTGTAACACCTGTTGTAGGTCCTATGGTAATGAGTGCTAATGTTAAACCTGGTTTATTAGTTGGCCCTGGTAATATGATGCCTTCTAGACCAGTAATGATGATAAATCCTTTATAATACAGTAATTACTTTAATTGATATAGTAGCAGGACCTATTGCTTCATAACAATCTATCATATTATTATGAATTGATAATATGTTATATTTAATATTATTCACTATAATATTTATTCCTACTTTAATAGTCCCTTGTTTTAAGAAACAAAATAAAATTGTTCCAATGGACGGAATATTCATTTTATTAATAATATTTATTTTTGGTTTTATAATAGAATTATATTCTATGTAGTCTTTATTACTAATATTATTTTCAATATATTCCCATAATAATGATATATCATCAAATTGAATATTATCATTAATAATTAAATTAAAATCAACTAATTTTAATAATTTATTAGTTTTTCTTTTACTTACTTCAAAAAATAAATATTTATCATTATTATTAATATATGTATTATAATAAATTGATTTGTTAGATTTAATATAATCAATACCAGAATAAGTGAAAATATTATGAATTAAATCTCTGATTGTATCTGATAAAATTAGTATTCTATATTCTCTTAAATATTCATTCTTTCGTTTAATTATAATATTTAACCATATATATTCGTTATATCTATTTATTATAATATTATCAATATATGAATTACATATATTAACCATAATTTTAATCATATCTAATGTATAATCCATTCTCTCTTGAGTAAAATCAGTATATATATATCCATCATCACATATACCTAAATAATAATAACATATACCATTACCTTCATTTATTCTCCAATTCATTTGTGCTGCTAAATGATGTATTTTTGATTCTGTTAAATTAAATAAACATCTTTTATATTCTATATTACCTTCTTCTATCTCTTTAGGCCCGACTTGCATAATTATTAAATAATAATTATAAATAAAACCTTAGGTTAAAACCTTAGGTTAAAACCTTAGGTTAAAACCTTGGATTATTATGAGAACAAAATTTAAAATTTTCCATAAAACCTTGTTGAAAATATTCATTTGTAAAAAATTCCATAGGTGCTATTGTCCATACATCATTTGAAGGTCTAGTAAAATATTTCCAATTAGTACATACTAAAGAACCACAAGGACAGTTACTTGAAATAGTAGAATCATTATACATTTCAAAATCTAATCGTGAAATAAAAATATTGTATATTCCACTATCTTTAATACTATTATTAAATTTAATATAAGGATATCTACAATTAATTCCTAATAAATAATCATGAACTGCTTTAATAATATTTTCATACTCTACATAATCAGACATTAATGTTAATGCTTTACAAAGTTCATTGTTTTTAATATACATAATAATATATTTTATAGTAGTTCTTTCAATACTATTAATATTGGTACCAGATACTGATTCCATAATTCATAATATTTATTAGTATAATATGAAAAAAAAATATCAATTTTTATGGGTATTGAAAATCTTTTAGATTTTCAATTCTATTGACCTTTGGTCTGAACACGATTGATAACATTTGGTTGTGAAACGAAAAATCTAAGATTTTTATTAAAAATGTTCAGTATTAATTTCAGTAGTACATTTCATTTCTAAATATTTTCCTTTGTATTTATAATATTTTCTTTTAAGTTTATTTATAGTTTCTGTATATTCATTAATAGTATCTAAATCATCAGATATAGATATGGTCTCTTCGTTTGTTATATCTCTTGCCATGAATCCTAAATTAATATTAATATTTTTAAAAATGTCTTTTAATTTTATATTAATTCTATCATTAAATATCATTAATTTTATATTCATTTTACTATATTTAATTAATTTTTTATAATAAACATCATTAAAATTCTGTTCTTTTATTTTTGAATAAAAATATAATATTTTAGATAACATGTTATAATCATTATTATCTAGCTGAATCATATTATTAAATATTTTACCAATATAGTTTTTAAAATTTAAAATACATTTTATAAAGTCTTCTTCTTTTTTTAAATAATTTAGCATTGTAATAGGGTCTATAATTATTTTCTTTATTCTATTATCAATATTATAACATTTATTAAACTTTCCATCACTTATAATTAAATCACTACAATTATCTTTAATTGATATAATATATTTTAATAAAAAAAAATCCTTTGCAATATTAATCCAGGATAAATTATTAATTACTTGAATAATAATTATATTACTAGTAAATCTATATTTTATTGAATCATTATTTATAAATAAATTAAAAGTATCATTATAAAATAATATTTTAAAAATATTATATAATAAATTATCATTATATATTTTATAATTATTTAAACAATTTATATTATCTGTTTGTAAATGTTTATAAATTTTTAGAATATTGTGTAATAATATTTTAATTTTAACATTTGCAATAATTTTAATATTAATATTAAATTTAAAATAATAATATAATATCTTTGCAAAATTCTCATTTAGTATTCTTTTATCATAATTTATAGGATATGTATAATCATTTATTAATTCATTAAATATATTTTCATCATAATTATCATTATTGTCTATAATATCTTTAAATTTATTAAATGATAATTTATGTATATTATTAATATTATTATTAGATATTTCATATTCTATAATACTATCATTATAAACCAAAGATTTATTATTAATAAAACATATTAATAAATTTATAATATTTGGATATTTTTTAAATAAGACTTTACATACAATTTCAAATAATTTATCAAAATAATTAATTATTAATATATTTATTAAATTTTTTATATTAATATGTTTTTTATATTTTGAAGGGTATGCAGATAGATTTTCTTTATTATTGTTATCACCTATATATATTTTTAAAATTTTATCATTCTTTTCATAAAAATAAAAACGTTTTTTCTTAATTAATTTTGGATTATTAATATATTCCAAATGTTCTTCAACAGTGCATATATTACCGAAAAACTCTATTTTTAATTGTTTAATTAAATTAATTATTTGAGTTATTTTACTTGTTTGTGATATATTAATTTTACTTTCTAATAAAATTGCTAAGCAAAAATTTATATATTTTGATATTCTATAATAATTTTTATTTATTAATGATATAATATTTTCATTTACAATATGACTATTATCATTATTTAATTTTAATATTGTTATTAAATTTGATATATTCATATTATTATATAATTTATATTTGTTTATTGAATTCAATAATATACTTAAAAAATCAATATTATTATGTTGTGTTGATAATGCCTGAAATATATAAAAATGTTCACATAAAATATTGTTATTTATAATGTTAAAATAAAGAGGAAAGGAAAGAGGTAAAGTATTAATACCAAATGATTCTGAATATAAAATAATATGATATATTTTACATTCGTTATTTATAGGAGTTATTGTAATTAAATCATTAGTTATTATAATATTAAATGGTATAAATATATACTTGTTGTATTGTTTAATTGGTAAAGAAATTATCATCTTATTAATAATATTATTAATAATATTCACTTTATATATAAATCATAAAGATTCAGATACTAATTTATATATTTTTTTCTTATATTCATCTGGTTTATCTTTCCACATTACAGAAACTGCTAAGTTAGCAGGTGATTGGAAATTTGGATCAGATAGTATACTAATGATACTCATCATTATACTATCAACTCCGTGGCTTGGACTCCATCGTTCAAAATCTTTCTCATACCCGAATCTATCAGAACCTTCATGTAAAATAGAAATACATACATATCCATTATTATGAACATTTGGATGAATCATATTATTAAATTTAACACGAGGAGGTTCAATTGGATATTTTTCGCTGAATTCAATAACTCCTGGAAATATACCATTTTCATAGAAAGTATCTGCAGGACCAATCATTATAAAATTCCATACAAGCATATTATCCGTAGGACAAATCGAATAATAATAATTAGGTTCTTTAAGAATTTTCTTATATTCGTTTGTTAATCGTTTGAGTGCCATTTATATAAAGTAAATATATAGTATATATTATTCTTTCAGTTTTTTTATAAAACAAAAAAAATACATTAAAATTAATGTATTTTTAAGATATTGATGTATAAACGCCTGCTAATATAAACGCCTTATAAACGCCTTATAGTATAAACGCCTTCTAGTATATAAACGCCTGCTAATATAAACGCCTTATAGTATAAACGCCTGTTAGTATAAACGCCTGCTAATATAAACGCCTTCCGGATATAGTGCCGGATTAGCTAAGAACAGCCGCTGCGTTCTTGGCAGATGCCTCGTTGATGGCAGCTACCTTGGCGCGGATGAACTCAGCGTGACCCTTCATATGTGGGATTTGGCTGCATTTGAAGGAGTTGCAGCGCTCCGAGGACATCCCCAGTTTCCACTTGAGATCATAAATGCACACGTGCACTTTGTCCGTGCGCGTACCCGCCTTGTACACGTTACCGGCAACCGGTGCGAGGTGATTCAGCGAGCACTTGGTCGGCTGCGTCGAGTGCGGGCAGCTGAGACCGAGCGAGCAGTACGACTCGAGCTCAACATCCTCGGGCAGCGCAGTTGGCGCACGATCCCGATGAGTGCTGCGCGGGCCATCACGGTGAGCGCCCGGGCTGGGTGACCGCTCACGACGTGGCGATCCGTTGCGACCACGGGGAGGCGAGCCACTGCGACCGTGAGGACGAGGCGGAGAGCCACTGCGACCGTGAGGACGAGGCGGAGAGCCACTGCGACCGTGAGGACGAGGCGGCGGAGAGCCACTGCGACCGTGAAGACGTGGCGGAGAGCCACTGCGACCGTGAGGACGAGGCGGCGGAGAGCCACTGCGACCGTGAAGACGCGGCGGAGAGCCACTGCGACCGTGAGGACGAGGCGGAGAGCCACTGCGACCGTGAAGACGCGGCGGAGAGCCACTGCGCCCGTGAGGACGAGGCGGAGGCGAGCCATTGCGCATGACCTTGGCAAATGTCTGTAGGGTCGTCAGAACATCGGCCGGCGAAAGGTAAGCGCCGTTGCGACCACGAGGGGGCGACCCACTGCGAATGCCACCGCGAGGGGGCGACCCACTGCGAATGCCACCGCGAGGAGGCGACGCACAGCGACCACGCTGCACATCCGGCTGCTTGGGCTGAGCCGCTTGCTTCTCCTTGGGCTTAGCAGCTTGCTTCTCCTTGGGCTCAGCAGCCTGAGCTGCTGAAGAAACAGCACCAGAACCATCTAGGTGGCATTGTTGCTTGTTTCCTGTTGAGTACCGCTCAGTAGCGGCACCACTGATTTTAATGAGAGGAGTCTTGGTAGACGCCATAAAATCACACTTGTCTGTTACTATAGAAACATTTAGTCTATAATAATTTCAATTTTTATAGGATTAAATATGCGCAATGCGCATATTTAATAATATAATAATAGCTATAGTGTTAACGTCTAAATAAATAATATTAACATAGTTAAAATTATTTATGACAGTTAACATAATTTCAATTTTTCCCATATAGATATTGAAAGCATGCTTTCAATATCTATATTAGTAAAATTAGGTGAAGGAGCATAGCGACTAAGCTCAATTTTTATTAAACAAACTTTAAAAATAAATTATCTAACATCTTATATTCGTTATCTTTGGTTTTTATACGAATCAATTTTAATAAAACAAAAAGTTTTGTTTTATAATAAAAACTTTATGATAAATGAAAAGCTAGTTTAGCACATCGACTTCAGCAAACGAGCAAGAGCCGACATCGACATGTTGTTGTAAGTGCGACGCGATGTGTGGCGACGCGTGTCGCGATTGTTGTCGCTGCACTCACTTTCGGTGTCGGTGTCGTGCTGATGCCCGTGCTTGCGCAATGCAGCTGCACGCCCACGTGCGTGGTCGAACTGGCACTGGTAGTCCTGGCAGCGAAACGGAACTTTGTCGCGACGGCAGTACTTGGACGGTACGGGTGTATCACGCGGCAGGTAGTAACCACCACGTCCCTTGAGTCCCAGCTTGTTGTGGTTGTAACCACAGCAGCCTTCGCACTCGGTGTCACGGCAATCATCCTCGAGGAAAACATCCATCGAAGGTGTCCATGCTCGCACCTCTGCAGACTCGTGGTGCTTGTTACGACGCGATTCCGTGCGTGGACGAGCGTCGTGTTGTTCTGCGCGTTCTGTCGTGCGCTCTGCTGCGCTCTCAGCAGCGGCAGGAGACGGCTTGTCTTGCTGCACTGCGCTGAATGCGGACACAGCGCTGCGTACAGACGCCGTATCACTGCTACGAGTCTGCTTTTTCTTTGCCTTGGTCAGCTGAAGTTCGGCGATTTCCAGTTCGAGCTGAAGTTCGGCGACCTTTTCTGCGTCTGACTTGAACTTGCGCAGCTGGAGCTGGAGCAGCTTCACATTGAGCTCCAGGTCTTCGAGCTCATCGCTCGTGAAAGCTGCGATAGCTTCGGGTGTCAGCTTCGGTGATGCTGTCTCCTTAGCAGCGGGTACTTCCGCCGGCTTGTCAGCGGGCTTGTCGGCGGGCTTGTCGGCGGGCTTGTCGGCGGGCTTGTCAGCGGGCTTGTCAGTGGGCTTGTCAGCGGGCTTGTCAGCGGGCTTGAGAGCAATCGGGCGCTTCAACTCCGGGGCCTCTGTGCGGGACTCGCTCGGAGTTGGCCAGCGGTAAGTGCCGCTTGGCACCGGGCTGTCAGTCGTGGTGCGTGTCTCCGACTTGCGAAGCTGCTTCTCACGACGCTTGCGCTGCAGCGGCTTCTCAAAGCCGTCCTTCTCGTCGTCTGTCTCGCCACTCTGCTTGGGCTTGGTCTTGGGCTTGAGCTTGTCAAAGGTCAGCGTGTAGTTGTCGCCATCTTCGTTGATGGTGATGCGGGAGTAGTACTCCGGGCGCTTCTCGACTTCCTCAGTGAACTCGTTGTGACGCGACTCGTGGCACACCTTGAGGTGGCTCCACATGACCGCCTGCAGTTCAAAGAGGTAGCAGGTGCACGTACGCTCGGGGCAGCGCACAAGCTTGATGTTGAGATGCTTCATGATGTCCGGGATGGAGTAGTCAATGCCAGACTCATTCTTCTCGCGGCACTCATCACAGCGGCAAGTGGCCTTGGAGCCCTTGGCAAACACAGGTCCGCCGCCCCAGATGTTGGTGATACTGCTAACGTCATCGTCCGCAGTAAACCGAATCTGTTCAGGCTTGACCTTTGCCTCTGTCTTCATGTGAATCATAATCTTGGGACCCGGCTTCTGGGAGCCGTTCGCCTTGGTGCTAGCGGTGCTAGCAGTCTTGTTATCATTAGCCATCGTAATCGACGCCATAAGAACAATAGTATTTTATATAAAAGACCTAATAAAATAAAAATATTTCAATTTTTCCCATAATGAAAATTAATTTTGTTAATTTTCATTAGGACTATAATATGCTTTAATAAAAAAATTTAAACTTATTATTATAGACTGTAAAATACAGAATACCATTAATTAAATTACTATTAAAATCAATATCATTAGAATATGTCATTTTATAAGTATATTTATCCTTTGATAAATCAACTGCAATTAATGGATATTCTACATTAGTTGAATTATTATCTTCAGACTCGCTATCATTATCATCGGATTGATTATCATCAGACTCACTCTCATTATCATCGGATTGATTATCATCAGACTCGCTATCATTATCTTCAGACTCGCTATCATTATCTTCAGACTCGCTATCATTATCTTCAGACTCGCTCTCATTATCTTCAGACTCACTATCATTATCTTCAGACTCGCTCTCATTATCTTCTGACTCACTCTCATTATCTTCAGACTCGCTATCATCAGATTGATTATCATTAGATTGATTATCATTATCATCAGTTTCTTTAGATTCATTTTCTTCAGATAATCCATCAATGAGTGCTATCATAAATTCATCTGGATTAACATTATTTAATTTATTAATAAATTCATTACATTTGATATGAAGTTCATTCGTAAATTTAATAGTATATGTATTATTTTCTGTATACATTGTTTCAATATTATTATCACTAAAATGTTCTATATTATATTCATCGCATAATGTATTTAAAATAATCTTATATACTCCAAATGAGGTTTTTAATAGATCATGATAATATATAAATCCATAATCGCTGAGATTACATTGTAAATTAATAATAAGGTTAATATTTGATGTATTTTCATTTATAATATTATTAGTAGCATTATATGCTCTTGCTAAATTAAACTGCCAATCGGGATAAAATGCTTTATATATTTTATCAATATTAGTAAATATATTTTTAATTTTAGCATTTGTAAATCCATCATGAACCATATTTTCATCAATAGGTATATTATAATTATAAATAAAGTTATTTATTGTTTCTTCATTTAAGTTTAAGAATGGTTTTTGAGATTGTTCATTTTTTGTATTAATAAAAGTTTTACCTGAGAAAAAATTATGTAAAATTAAATTACAGTAATTTTCAATAGTATGTCCTTCGAAAACAAAAGATATATCATTTTTTTTACAAATTTCATTTATTTTATTATATCTAAAAGTTTTTAAATCATTCGAATTATTAAAATAAGAATAATTATCGTAATCATAATTAAAAAATTTGAATGAATTATAATCACATACATCATGAACAAATATTTTTAACATATTATTTTTATGATGATTAATTAATAATACATATGTATTATCATTACCAAATATATTAGCAATACATGTTAATAATGCCATTGATTTATTATCTCCAGAACAACATACTAGAACTTTTTTATTATTAAAATTAGTTCCCTGATTAGCTCTAATACAATTATCACGAACTGATTTAAACAACTTGTCATCTTCATTTAAATTTCTGTTTAAATTCAATATTTCAATATCTTCCTCATTTTCTTTATGGTCTTTCAATAATGATTTTGATAATTTATTAGCATAATATGCCATGCCAGATAACACACTTATGTATAATACGCCAAGAAATAACATATATATAAATAATAATAACAATTATCTTTATATATTATTAATATTTATAAAAATCATATTCATTTATTTTATCCATAAAAGAACAATCATAATTACTCATTACAATAATATAAGTATTTTGTATTGTTTTATTTTTAAATAAATGAAAATTATGATCCATATAAGTAAAATCATTTTTTGAAATCATTTTAAGTCCTTTTAAGAATGAACTGTTTCTAATTGTATTCATTATATCAAAATCATCATATTTAATAATATTATTATTATTTTCCATCATATTATTAGCCATATATTCTTTTCCTTCATTATCCCATATAGGTATAGTAATAATAAAAGCTAATCTATTGTTAGAATCTTCTAAATGTTTAATAATTTTATTGATACCGTTTGATATTATATCATATTGATAAGGAGGATTAAATGAATAAGTTCCTTTTATTGGTATTAAATTAAAAAAATTACCAATAGAACCAAAATAATACTCAATATCATAGTATAAAGAACAGAAATATTTAGATGATGAATTAATTGCAGATGCAAAACATTCAATTGATAAACCGAAATCATCTTCCATTTGTTTGTAAATACTAGGCAATACAGCTAATTGATGATTATTTGAACTTAATAATTGATATCTAAATAAAATAGTCCAAATAATTTCATCAATTTCTATATCTTTATTAATTTTATTTTTCATAATATTATATTGATATGCAGGTATCATAATATTATTAATAATATTCCCTAATTTATTAAATTGCGAATTATATGTTTTATTTATATTAAAAATATAAAAATCTATCTGAGTTGCATTTCTATCAAATGATGTGATAATTTTAGTAATATTAATTTTATCATTTCTATTAAAATCATTTAATTTTTCTAATAGATAAGAATAATTTTTATACAGTTCTTTAATAATATTATTTATTTTATTATCAATATTATTTATATTATGTAAAGAACTATAATCTCTTAATGTTTGTATTAAAACAGTTTCATTATTTTTATAATTAGATGGAAAAAACGGGTCATCTTTAAAATCATAATTTTGATAACAACTAAATAGCCATCCAGCTAACATATTTGTAATAGTTCTAGTATAATTTTTCTTATGAGAAAAAACATTCTCACTAAAATAAGTTAAACAGGATTTAGTAAAATTTTTTAATAATTCACAATATAATTCTCCTCTATATAATTCTTTACTTATATTAATATTATTATTATTAGTTTTATTATATATAAATTCATATTCGTCTGTTTTGATATGGCATGCCATTTAATATTATTTATATAACAATTATGTATTTAAAACAAATATAATATATATATTATATGAATATTAATATATTTTTACTATGTTACAATGAATCAATTATGTTACCAAAAACAGTAAGTTATTATAGAAATAGATTTCCAAAATGTATAATAACAATTTATGATAATATGAGTACTGATAATTCTGTAGAAATCGCTAAACAATTAGGTTGTATTGTTCATACTTTCAATACTAATAATATTAATAATGTATTGATTAAGAGAGATGTCGCAAATACTTGTTGGCAATCTGTTAGGAAAGGTTGGATAATAATGGCTGATATGGATGAATGGTTAGATATAACTTATCAAGATTTATTATATGAGATAAGAAAAGGAACAACTATATTAAGCATTCAAGGTTATAACATGATAGGAGAAAGTAATAGTGAAACATTGGATGATATTGATTTGAATAATATAAAAAAATATATTGTTCACAATCCAGAAAGTAAAAATTTATGTTTTTTAAGACCACATATATGTAATATGAATTATAGTGTTGGATCACATAAATGCGATCCATTTGGAATAGTTAAATATAGCACGAAAATATATATTAATAAACATATGGCATTTTTAGGTTTACCATATATTATAAATAAAATAACTGAAAGATATAAAAGAAGTAAAGAAATGCAAAAACAAAATTATTCAATACATTATACAGATGATGTAAATAAAATAACTACTAAATATACTACCATGTTAAATGAAAGTAAACTAATAGAATAAATAATTATAAAATCATTTTAACATCCAAATCTTTAATATTAATTTTAAGAAAGTATTCTTCTACTTTTTTAATTTTATCTCCTTGAAGATGAAGACCTTTTGTTTCTTTTCCTTCATATTCAACCATTTTGATAGAACCATTACAACCGAAATCTTGTTTCATTTTTTTTAAATGATATTTCATTTCATCTTCAGGTATGGCCCAATTAACAATATATGTATCTGCTTTACGGCCTCGAGAAGAGCCCATAATTGTAATTTTTTTTTTATTAATTAATGATGTTGCTTCAGCAATAATATTAGTCGTTTCCATTTGAAAAAACGGATCCATGATACAATATATATAATGATATGTTTAAATTAATATTATTTCAATTTTTATTAAACAAAACTTTAAAAGTTTTGTTTAATAACTGTTAATTGGTGTATATAGAATTTATTTCATAAATTCTATATCGGAACCGAAGGTTTTATCAATTTTTATGGCGATTCAAAATAATATTATTTAAAAAAACTGAATAAATTATTTATAAATATAATTTATTTATATTTAATAATGAGTATCAATATTAACCCAAATACGAATGACCTATCTTATAGGTATAAGATGGAGAAGATTAATATTTCTCAAACAGGCAGAGGTGGTAATTGTCATACTATATTGGAAAATATTTCTAATATTAGTGCACAAATAAATACAACACCTGATATATTATTAACTTACATTGGAACTGTATTAGGTTGTAATACAACTAAAATACAAAATAATAATAATTATATTTATAATCTTAAAGGTCATTATTCAAATGAAAAAATTCAAGAAATTATTTATAATTTTATAGTATTTGCTACTTTATGTAATAAATGTAATATTCCTGAATTATCACCAGAAGTAATAGGTAAAGGAAAATCGTCCATATTAAATATGAAATGTTCTGCTTGTGGTAAAAGTTATGAATTAATAGGTAATAATAAATATAATTTAAGATTAGTTGAGAGTATGATAAAATATTATACTCTTAACCCTTTTATTGCAAATAAAGGTAGTATGGTTACAAAAACAATTAATAATCAATCATGTGATTTTAATCCTTTCTAATTTTAAAATAGTTTACTTAAACCAAAGAATAAAGCAATAATACCGGCAATACATAAAATAGCTAATATAGTCCAACCAACTCCTTTAGCTATATCAGTGCCATCAAAATTTTCTCTTGTGATTTGTTTATTATTATTATATTTAGTATTACAATTAGCCATATATATATTATATTATATAATATTTTTTTATAAAAATCTATATATTTTTATAAAAACTATTTTTATATTATGTCATAAATACTTTTAAAAAAATAATTAAAAGAATTACAGATATTACAGATCCACCTACTATAAGTCCTATAGTAGCTTTTGCAGTTAATTCAAAATGTTCAATATTAGATTTAGAATTATCATATTTATTACAATTTACCATATATATATATTATATTATATTTATGCAATCATAAGTGCTTTAATACTAGGATGAGAATTATAATCGACTAATAAATAATCATTAAACGTTGATGATTCTACTTCTTCAATTGTTTTAAAATCAGGAATTATTAATTTAGGTAAATTATAAGGAGAGCGTGATAATTGTTCTTTAACAGCATCTAAATGTTGGTCATAAATATGACAATCTCCTAATGATATATGAACCATATTAGGAATCATATTAACTAATTTAGCAACAATATATAATAATAAAGAAGTTGATGCAATATTAAATGGTAAACCTAAAAATAAATCAGCACTACGCTGATACATCTTAACTGACAATTTATGACTAGAACCTGTATGTTCATTCTGATTAACATAAAATTGTAAAATTAAAGAATGACAAGGATATAGAACACCTTCGTCTACCATTGCTGGATTAAAATCTGTCATAATTAATCTACGACTATTTGGGTCTTTCTTTAATGTATCAATAAGATTTTTAAATTGGTCAACATATTCTCCTGTGCATTCACTATATTTTTTACCAAAAAATCTCCATTGATAACCATACATAGGTCCCATCATTCCTTCTTTATAATTTAATCCTAATTTATTTAAAAAATCTTTCGAAGTATTTCCTTTCCAAATATTAATACCTTTATCCATTAATTTATTAGTATCAGTATCTCCACGAATAAAAAATAATAATTCTTCAATAATACCTTTTAAAAACATTTTTTTAGTTGTTAATAGTGGAAAATTATTTGTAACATTAAAGACTAATTCTTTTCCAAATAATGAATATGTAATTCCATTTCTAGTATTTCTTTGTTCTCCATTTATTATCACTTCATTTAATAAATTTAAATACAAGTTATCAACATTTAATTTTCGTTTTAAAATATTTAATGTAAACCCATTAAAATTATTACTAGATAATATAGAACATTCGGGTAGTTTAAATTTAATATCACAATTATAATGATTATTAATTCTACTATGATAAATAAGATGCAAATCTGGATGATTAACAGCTAATGTATATACTTGACAACCACCTATTATCCATATTCTTGAAGGATCTTTTCCTACAAAACTATATGCTTTTTCTAATGCATCATTGAAATTTGATACAAAATAAACATGTTCTGTGTTCCATAATTCTTGTTTAGTAATAACAATATTAATTCTATTTTTTAAATAACCATATTTTAATGATTTCATAGTATTATGTCCCATAATAACAACTTTACTTAAGTTACTTACAGATGATGTTAATGATTTAAATAATTCCATATCTTGAGATACATTCCATGGTATAGTATTATTATTACCAATTCCGTCCATTTCATCTGATGCTAAAATAATATTAAACATTATATATTTAATATTATTTATATTTATTTATATATCAATATCCATAAACACGATTGAAATAGAAACGAAAAATCATAGATTTTTCTTTCAATCAATTTTTATGGCGATTCAAAATATTTTATTCTTACCGAAAGTTAACAAAAGTTCACAACTTTACCCTACTAATAATTCAAGTTAATAATATCTAATAATTTTTAATTTAACTAAAATTAAATAACCAACTAATATTAAAAATAATATACCTATAACTTTGCTAATTAAATGAACATTATCTGAATCAACAGCAGATGTAGTTGCTTCGAATTTTTCTACTTTAACTTCAGGTGATGGTATTGTTAATGGTGTTGGTAACATAACTTCTGCTGGTGGTTGATTTGGTGTAACTAATTCAGGCATTGGACCAGTAACTGGTGCTGGTGCTGGTGCAAGTTCTGGTGCAAGATTTGAAATAGGTATAGATGGAGATGGAGCAAGCATTGGCGATGTTAATACTGGTTCAGTAACTGGTTCTTGTGCGGCTGGTGCGGCTGGTGCGGCTGGTACGGCTGGTGCGGCTGGTGCGACTGGCGGAACAATGACTACATCAGGTGTAGCAAGTTTAACAAATTCCGCATGAACATTTGTAATATCACCTGCTGGAACAACAGATATGGGTTTAGTGTATTCATTATTAATACCTTTTAACATAGATGAAATTAATACATCTAAATTAGATTCTAATGGGAATGTGCTTTGTTGACCTTCTTTAGCATCATAACTTAATACAACTGTTTTATTAACAGGACAATCAGAATTTTGTGACATATATATTAGTATATATTATAATTTTTATAATTAAATATTATAACCAAATGTTGGAGAGTTAGAATTCATAAATAATTTTTAATATTATTATAATTTTTTATTTTAATATTGGAAAATCATTATTATAATGTTTATAATTATTTGATAAACCATATTTATTATATTTATCCGGAGGTGGCAATCTAGGATTAAATTTCCTTTTTTCATATTTTGGTAAATTTTTTATATTATTATTTGCTAAATTATTTGCTAAATTATTTGCAGATATATTAGATTTTGATTTTAAATTTTTAATTTCAGGTTCTTTTTTATTAAACATATCGGCCCAAGTATTAGATTTAGAGAGTGTTAATTTTATAATATTATCCATATCATATTCTTCATCTTCTTCTTCTAATTCTTCATCACTTGGTGGAAAATCTCTATTTGGTTGTTCCATAAAATCATTATTAATATCATCTGATTGACTATCTTCGTCATCTGACCAATTTTGATTACTCATTAATAAATATAATAATTTATTTTTATATTAAAATCTATAATCATTATCTATATTTCTAGCCCATTCAAATCTAACAAGTAATGCTTTATTAAATAATTTATCTTCTGGAATATTATGTTTTTTAATAAATGCAAATATAATACGAGGATCTATATAATTTGTTTTAGATGTTCCTAATGATACATTTTTCATTTTAATTTTAGTTTCTTTATTAACTTTTAAAGTAACTAATTTAGCATTAATTAATTTTAATTTTTCACTATCTTTACATTTCTTTTTCTTTAATTTATATTTTTTAATTTTTTCATCTATTTTTTTAACAGCTAATTCAATATTACTTGATACGTTTTTTTGATGATTACATAATAAAGCAACAGCCGTGTTTGCCTGATTAAAAATAGAAATTAAATAATTTATTCTTTCTGCTTCTGGCATTTTATCTAAAGTATTAGTATTAACTTTATCTAATTCTTTTTGAAATAAAATTGAAGCATTATATGTTCTCCATACTTTTGCAGTTAATCCTTCTAATAATTTATTAAGATAATTGTTAAGACTTGCTGATGTTATTTTATCAAATAAATCTGTTTTTCTATTTTTATCTAATGTAAATGATTTAATATTTTCATAAGCAATTGGATCTAATTTAACTTTTCTACAATATCTAACTGAATCTTTTCCTAAAAAATCTAATTTAATAGTTTCATTATCTAATATAGTTATATGTTCAACTCTTAATGAAGTAACGCCAACTGTATCTGCTTTTTCTTTAACATCCTTTGCTCCTCCAACTCTCAATGCCAAATTATCTATTAAATATAAAGCAGTAGATAATTGTTTTTTAATCTCATCTGTGCCTTTCATATCTTCATAATATTCAGCTCTAACATTATTAACTTTTTTTTTTAATTTTCTAGCTAAATCAAATTTATCTAAATCACTTTTAGATTTAAAAATACTATCCATAGAAGTAAATACATATTTATTTTTTCCACTAATATCATCAACCCACGTTGCTAACCAAACAACCTCATTATTATGTAAAACTTTTTGCCATGTTTTATCACCATTCGGATTTGCTACATTTGGTTTTGGAATAGGCGCATCTTTACTAATATTAATAATTACATCTTCTGGATTAATTCTTTTTTTAACACAACCTAATTTAGGATGATCCCCACGCCCTAAAAATATACCAGGAGGTTCTATTTTATAATTTCCAACTTTCATTTTTCCACCATTAATAAAACAATATTTATATGGTTCTTCTAATATATCCTGTTCTTTTCTAATTTTTTCTTTTTGTTCTTTACTCATATTAAGTTTATGTTCTTTAATTTTATCTAAATGTTTTTTAATACCTATTACATTAATTTCACTCATATCATTGAATGATTTAGCTATATGATTTGGTAAAACTTTGCGCCAATCTTTTAAAAAATTTTTATTAAATCTTGTTGAAATCTTTGGATTTTTAACATATTCTGTATCAATATATCGTGCATATAATGTTATATATTCTTCTGCTAAACCAGATAAATGAACTGTTTGATTATTTATAATTATAGGAATATTATGAGGTTCATATAAAGGCGCAAACATAGGACCATTATGAATTAAAGTAGACCACTGAGGTCCTCCACCTCCATAAAAATAATACATATGTGTATTTATTTTATTATATACTTTCATATTATTAATCTGTAGATAAAATTATTAAATGTTTATCTAGTTAAAACTCTATTAAGATTTGGGTCGATACTTCTTCCTCCAGGTATTTCACAGTCAAAACATGGTACACCGTGTCTATATTTACTAGTTGCATCACAATCAAAACATTTTGAACGTGTATCAGATGTATCATATTTATACCAATAAGAAGGAAAAAATGTAGATGAGGTAGTTACTGGAGTAACTTGAATATTTTCAAATGGTTCTGATTCTTTAAAATAAATTATTAAACCAACTAAAAATAAAACAATAATTATTCCTATTATAGTTTCTTTCTTAAACATTATAATTACAATATAAATATTTTTATAAAATAAATTTATTTAACCTTTTTAATAATTCTGACAACTTTCTTAATTTCAACAGAATCAACATCTACTACATTTACTGGAGATGATTTTTCCCTTTCAATTATAACCATTAATGGTACTAATCCTTGTTCTGTTAAATGTTTCTTTCGATATAATGTATTATATTTAGTGACAATTTCATTATATTGAGAAATTAATCCAGCCTTAAGCTTTTTATTAGTCTTTGGATCATCTAATTGTTCTTGAATGACTTCGCTTGCTTCAATTAAACTACTTTGAGTCCGTTCAATTTCTTCCTCAGATAAACAATCACATTTACCTGTTAATAAATTATCAATACATACTAATTCAGAATGAGCGTGTACTCCTTCTTTACAATTAATATCGCCACAGCAAATATCTTTAATAGAAATAGATTTTTCAGGAGATAAATTTAAATATTTTTCACACATTCGCAATGTACGTTGTAAAGACCATACATCCTCCTCATTATCCAAATAAAATTTAGGAACTTCATGTTTGAAAAAATATCCACCAACTGGATTTGGTTTGTTTCTATTTGTCCAATGTTCTTTAGATGGTAATTCTTTAGCTAAACGACGATGAAAACAAGTAATATCAAACCAAAAATGTAATAATTCATCAAATTGCATAGTTTCTACATTAATAATCTGAGAACGATATTTAGTATCAATTACAGAATCTTTTGATGTAATAATTATTTGAATAATATTTTTTTTTATAGCTAATAAATTCACTGAAGATTTATCACGATTACGCCAAGCTTTAATGTGGTCCATCTCTATAACTTCAGATTTACAATGTGCTTGACGACATGTATCGCCATAACGGCATTCAAGAAAACCTTTAATATTATAGTTTAATTCATTATTTAAATATTTAGCTAAATATGGAATACACCATGTATTCTTCATCTGTTGTTTATATTTATCATCTTTCTTAGGTTTGCTAACATCAGTTGATGTCATAATAACAATATTTAATAATTATCATTAGTAAATTAGATTTTCAATTTTTCCCATAATTAGTAAAATTATTAATGCTTTTTATCGTTTTCAATTTTCATAATGACCCATAAACAAACAGTAGGTTAATTTGGAAAGGATATAAAAATTTTACTTTTATATCCCTGATCAATTTTTTCCCTTCGATTTTAGTTATACTTTAAGTTTTATTTTATAACTGTGAATTTACTATATATTCATTTAAAAAAAATCTATCTATAAATATAATGAATAATATTGTTAAAGAATTTAATAAAATATCAATTGATTTTTTGGAACAAACATCTCAAATCGCTGGAAAAAATTATTTGAGTAAATTTAAATTTATTACAGGAATCAATAATATGTATGCGATTGATAGATTTATTAAAAATGTATTACCATATAAAGATTATATTAATGCAAAGGATGAACAATTTTTTTTACATAAAAATATTGATAGTGAATTTACAGAAGATATTGCATGGATAAAAGAAGCTTATTTTACTTTAGATGATATATCAAAAGATAATATCTGGAATATAGTAACAGCATTAGTCTTACTTGCAGAAGAAAGACTAAAACTTAAAAATAAATCTAATAAAATGTTACCAGCTTAATAATATTTAATTATAATTATAATAATTATTAATAGACATAATAATAATATTATATTAGTATTTTTATATTGAATATTATTACTAAAATTCTCAGTATGCTGCTCAGTATGCTGCTCAGTATGCTGCTCAGTATGCTGATCAGTATTCTTTTCATTATTATGTTTAGTAATATTATCAACACCTAAAACCATCATATCTAATGAAGGTGTATTAGCATTATTAGTTAAAATAATACTTTGCTTAGCTAAATCTAAATATTTTTTATTTCTTTCATATAATAATTTTGCTAAATATCTATATTTAGCTAAATTAGTTAATTGTGGTACTGCAGTTGCAATTAATACACTATCTATATTAATATCTTCATTATTTGGATTAAAATTTTCTACCTGAAATATTAATGGTTTCTTTTTAATATCTTTTTCATTTTTAATTTGTTCTATTTTATATTTTATATTACTAATATAATTTTCAACTTTAGGAATAGCATAATCATAATAGTTTTGTTGATTATCATAAGTTTGTATAAATATTTTATCCATATCATTTAATAAACCAAAATCAATTAATGATGAATAACGATATCTATCATTTAATTTAAATATAAACATGACTATTATATCCTCGTTTGTATATGTTAAATTTGGAATTGTAGAAGAAGTCATTACAGTACCATTAATATCAGCTATACTATTTTTAATATAGTTCCAAGAATTAATTTTTTTCATAATAGTAGTTGATTGATCTATAATATCATTTGTATATTGTGATGTTATTTCATCATCAATTGCTTTCTCCATTTGTTTAGTATCATTTAATACTTTATTCATATCCATATTTACTACTTTTCGTTTAATTATATCAAAATCTGAATTCTGCAATTCTACTTTAGGAACTATAGTTACAACTAAATTATATGATGTATTATCAAATGTTTGTATTGATGATAATGTAGAATTATTTGTATAATTATGTAAATTTAATTCAGATGAATCTATATTACTAATTTCATTATTAATTGTACTAATATTAATATTTATATTAAATAAGTTTTCATTTATATTTAATACATTAATTAAATTATTTTTTAATATATCTTTATCAATATTATAATCAACTGTATTTGTTATAATTATATTATTATTTTCATATGTAGTATTAATCATATTATATATATATTATAATATTTTTTCTAATTAAAATGAAGTACAGTGTGGTGCTAACTAGTCTTCGGCTGGGTCTTGTAATTATTTAGTTTTTTTTATTTTATATATAATCATGATTATTATTATTAATACTAATAAAACTATTCCACCGACAATATATGTATTTAAGCTAATTGTTGTAGATGATAATACTGTAGTAGTTTTAACAGGTTCTGCATTAGGAGCTAAACTTGCTTCATAAACTGGTGCTAAACTTGGTTGAACATCACTTGGTCGAACTACATCTGGTTGAACGACTGGTGCTAAACTTGCTTGAACAATTGGAGATGTTGATTTAGCAGGAGATGTAATACGTATAATATTTTCTGGTTTCCTAACAAATACACTATCTAATCTTGTATATGATGAACGAGATTCAAGAGCATTTATATCTGCCAATGTAGCAGTTGCTTTAGGTATAATTCTAATAATAATATTATATAGAGTATTTTCAAATAATTGAATATTATACATAAGTTGTAATGGTTGAATGCTAATCAATGTATTTCTATTTGTAGTAACATTAGAATTATCTACTTGATTTAATAAAAACCAATTAAAACTATCATTTGAACCATAAAATACCCATGATATAGGATCACGATTTGGAGCATCTTCTGCTGTTATCCAATTATAATAATATGGAGCTGGTTTACTTGAAAAACCAATACCTCTGTCTAAATTAATTACTGCTCCATACATATATAATGCATTTTCAAGAATATATGTAAACCATTTTGATAATAAATTTGTATCAATTAATTTGTCAGCCGTATATCCAATTGGACTAGTACCTTGTGGATTTGTTAAAACATATGAACTCATATCAATTTGTACTTTATTTTTGTCATATAAATATAATTTAGATACTTGAACGCCATTATCCACACCGCGTCTTTTCGTGATTCTCCATTGATAATATCTATAATTATCAATATTAGCAGGTTTATTTTTAATTATAGATTTTAATCTAAAATAAAATCCAAATGATACATCATATTTTCTAGCTACTGCAACTGGATAATTATTTATTTCATCATATTTATAACATGTATCAGTTGCATCAGAAACACTTTTAACAAACCATGATACTGGATCGCGGTCTGGTGCATCGTTTGCAGTATACCATGTATAATATTCTGGTAATGGTTTATTCATGTAATCTGCGCCAAAATCAATTTTAATATATCCTGCAGAGTTTGCAGTTGTATTTGGACCTGTAAAATCTAACCATTTAGTATCTAGACTGTTGTCAATTAATTTATCAGGTGTTTCAATAAATGGTGATAATGTTGGATTTATTCCACCTGGATTAACAATTGGAAATGCAACAGTTGGTATATAATTTTTATTTATATCAAAAAATTTTAATTCAGACATTTGTATTAATTCTTGTGTTCCTGTTCTACGTTTTAATACATGAAATTCATAGTATCTATTTTTACATACTGGATATACAATTGATGGTTGAGTTACAACTGGAGCAGCAGTTGTAGTTACTATTGTTGGTTTTGCAGTTGTTGTTACTGGCGCTGGAGCATAAGAAGGTAATGCACTTATAGTTGAAGTCGTAACTGCAGGTTTAACTGCAGGTTGAGTAACAGGTGGTTGAGTAACTGGTGGTTGAGTAACTGCAGGTTGAGTAACTGGTGGTTGAGTAACTGGTGGTTGAGTAACCGGTGGTTGAGTAACAGGTGGTTGAGTAACCGGTGGTTGAGTAACAGGCGGTTGAGTAACCGGTGGTTGAGTAACCGGTGGTTGAGTAACAGCAGGTTTAACTGCAGGTTGAGTAACCGGTGGTTCAGTAACTGGTGGTTGAGTAACTGGTGGTTGAGTAACTGGTGGTTCAGTAACTGGTGGTTCAGTAACTGGTGGTTCAGTAACTGCAGGTTTAACTGCAGGTTGAGTAACCGGTGGTTGAGTAACTGGTGGTTCAGTAACTGCAGGTTGAGTAACTGGTATATTTTCATTAATATCTACATTAATATCAAATAAATTTGTATCAATATTAAGTGCATTTATTAAATTAGTTTTTAATAATTCTTTATCTACTGCATAATTAAGATCATTTGATATAATTATAGTATTATTATCTTTATTTATATTTATTGACATATATATATAATTAGAAAATGTATTAAGATTTTCTAATTATATTTTTAAATATAAAATTATGATCTTTTAGATTTGAATATGAATAATACAATAACTATAATAATTAATAATACAAATAATCCAATTCCTACACTAATACCTATAGTAAGACTTGAATTATTACTAGTTGATTTCATAGTAGAACCAGATAATGTATTTTTAGATAATGTTATATTTGCTTCGGATTTAGAACTATTTATTGTTGTTAATTGGGTATCTGTCGTTATTCCTGATGGTAATTCTATATCTTTAGCAGATACAACTGTTCCAGATATAGGAACAATATTAGTTATTATTGGCATTGATGTAGTTACTTCAGGCATTATTATTTCAGGCATTGATGATGTTGTTACTTCAGGCATTGATGATGTTGTTACTTCAGGCATTATTATTTCAGGCATTGATGATGTTGTTACTTCAGGCATTGTTATTTCAGGCATTGATGTTGTTGTTACTTCAGTCATTATTATTTCAGGCATTGATGTTGTTGTTACTTCAGGCATTGTTACTTCAGGCATTGATGTTGTTGTTATTTCAGGCATTATTATTTCAGGCATTGATGTTGTTGTTACTTCAGGTATTGTTATTTCAGGCATTGATGTTGTTGTTACTTCAGACATTGTTATTTCAGGCATTGATGTTGTTGTTACTTCAGGCATTGTTATTTCAGGCATTGATGTTGTTGTTACTTCAGGAATTATTACTTTAGGCATTATTATTTCAGGCATTGATGTTGTTGTAACTGCTGTTGTTGTTATATTATCAAGCATTTGACCAACAGTTAATATTAATACATGATAACTAACACTACCTATTATAATATTTTGTATTCCAGATGGTATATCTCCAATATTACCTAAATTAGGACCCCAAAAATATAAACTATCAGTAATAGTTAAACCAATAAAACTTTTTAAATATCCAGGATATATATCTTTAAATTTTAGAGTGGAATCTATATTTTTATAATAATAAGCTCCCCAATAAACAACAGTTCCATCATATTTTAATGCAATACTAAAATCAAAGCCTGCATATATTTTTTTTACATTTACTAAATTGGATGGTACATTAGTTTGCCCATAATCATTTACACCAAACGCATAAATAGAACCATCTGCTTTTAATGCTAATGTATGATAACTTCCACATGTAATTGATATTATATTATTATTTTTATTAATATCAATATTAGTTTGTTGTGAATTATTATCACCCCATGCAATTATTGTACCATCATCAATTAACGCAACAATATGTTTCTCACCTGCAGATAAAGCAACAACATTTTTACCAGTAAGACTATCTGGAGGTATATAATTATAATTTGTATTATATCCCCAAACTCTTACAGTACCTCCTTCTATTAACACTGCGACAAAATCATTGCCAGGCGCGATTGATACAACATTATTAATATCATTAGGAACATTACAATAATCATTTGTTGTATCATTACACATACCCCATATATATACTTTACCTTGATTATCTAATGCAAAACTAAAATGTTGTTTAGCTACAACTGAAACAATATTCAATAATGGAGGTATAGTAATATCTTTGAATATAAAATTATCATTATATTTACCCCATCCTTTAATAGTTCCAATTATAGTAGGTCTAGTAGCAGAAGGAAGTGGAAATGAAGTAAAATTTTCTATATTATCTGTATTTTTTTCAATTAAACTATAACTTAATTTACCCATATAATATATATTATGATCTAGATTTTCTAAATTTAAAAATATAAATTAAAACACCTACTATTAATAATAATCCTAATAATCCAAGACCAACACCTAAACCAATTTTTAATTTATTATTAGAATCATCGCTTTTTATAGGTGGATTAGAAACAATTGCTGCTAATGAAAAACCATTTCTGGAATATATTGATAAAACATTCTTTATATTAGATAAAGAATTATCAGATATATCACCCCATCTAATTATAGTACCGTCTGATTTAAGAACAGTCATACAAAACGTGGATGCTTGAATAGATATAACATTTTTCACAGTTAATGGTATATTTTTAATATTATATTTATCATTAGTTGCTACTACAATTACATCACCATTATTTGTTAATAATAAAGAACAGAATTTTCCAGCAGATATAGCGGCAATATCAGAATAAGCTGTTACATTAAGACGTCCATTATTATCTTCTCCCCATGCATGTACTATACCATCTTTGTCTAATGCTAATGAATATTTGTCACCTGCAGATATAGCTACAATGTTATTTAAATTATCAGGAACAGGTGGAGTTACATTATTATCATATCCCCATGTAAAAACTTTTCCATCATCCCTTAATGCTAATACATGTGTATCACTTATTGAAATAGATACAACTTTATGACCATTACTATTTAGCATACTAGGAATATTATCTAAATTTGAAGTATTATATCCTTTACTAATAATAGTCCCGTCTTTCTTTAATATCATGAAAGCAAAGGTTGAGTTACATTCAACTTGAACAGCATCTGTTATATTATTTAAATCAACAATACCTTGTGAAACAATTGTTCCATTTTTTCTAATAGCACAAATTGTAAAACGATTACAACAAACAGATACTATATCATTTGAAAATAGTGTAGAATCATAACTATCTATATTTTCTACGTATCCAATACTACCTACTATGTTTGATAAAGTGGGTACTTGTAAAGGAAAAACATATCTTGCAGTAGTTGTAACTGGTGTTGTTGGTGCTACAGGTGTTGTTACAGGTGTTGTTACAGGTGGAGGATATGGTATTTTACTTATAACAATCGTATAAGATGCATATGAATTTGACCCAGATATAATATTTGTAGAAATCATATGTGAAGCATCACCAATCATTGTGTGAAATATTTGAGAAATAATAGGTGAAATAATTAATCCATTATTATATATTTCAATTAATTTATTATCATCAGTTATTCCATATATTATATTAAACTGTCCACATACATCTTTAATTTTTTGAGTAATTGGCATTGTTGTTATTTTTTCTCCATTATTATCATAAAATTCAAAAGTTCCATCATTGAAAATTAAAATAATTATATCAGATACTATTTTAGCATTAATTACATTTTTATTTGATAAATCAATAAATTTATTACTTGTTAATTTAGCTATTAAATAATTACCACTTATATTTAGAAGTACATAGTTAGAACCTGCATTTATACTTATAATATTTTTATTAATAGTAGGATCCATTAAAATTGCGTCTGGTCCCCATGATACAACAGTACCATCATTAATTAAAGCATACATTGCTCCTGCAGATAATATTCCTTGAGATGCTGAAATAGCTACTACTGTTTTATTTTTTAAAATATCAGGAACTATAAATGTATTATTATTTGCATAATTAAAATAACCCCATGTTCTAACAGTTCCATCACTTAACAATGCCATTGCAGCCCAACGTGTTAATTCGACTGCTACTACATTATTTAAATCTGTTGGTAGTTTATATAAATCTTCCAATTCAGATAAATCTTCACCCCATATATGTACTTTACCTTGATTATCTAATGCAATACTATAAAAAAAAGAAGTTTTAACTGATACAATATTAGATAATTCTCTATTAATATACTTATTTCCTGCAGAATCTTTACCAGATGAATATAAATAACCTGCTTCTATAGGAATAGATGGAACTGATAAAGGAAAAGTAGTTGTAAATTTTTCTATATTATCTTTTTTTTCAATTAAATTATAACTTAATTTACCCATAATATATATTATGATCTAGATTTTCTAAATTTAAAAATATATATTAAAACACCTACTATTAATAATACTGCTAATAATCCAAGACCAACCCCTAGACCAATTTTTAATTTATTATTAGAACTTTCTACACTAGTTGTAATATTTTTAGATGCAATATAATTTGGATTATCTAATAAGGATGATGATTCTTTTGAAATGTAAACAGGTGTAATACCTGATGAATTATCTGATTGATTATCTGATGAATTACCAGATGGATTAGATTTTGTTATTAAAAGAAAATGATATGACAATTTACATGAAATTATACCTTGAGATGGAATTTTTTGTTCAAGAAGTTGTGTATTAGTAAATGCTGAATCTACTCTTATTACTTTAAAAGTATTATCTATAGTAATTCCACCAATAAGACCATTTGTCATTATAATTTCTTTAAACTGATATTGAGTATAAGTTTCAAATTGTGGATTAGGTAATATAATTTTATCTACATCGAAAATAACTACAGTATTATCATTTTTAATCACAGCAAATGAATTATCATATGCAAATACTTTAATAATATTATTTAAATCTTCTGGTATATAACTATATGGCGTTCTATTTCTATCATTATTGGTTCCATACATTACACATGTTCCATCCCCCTTCAATAAAATGGTTGTATTTTGACTAGTTGATATAGCAACTATATTGAATTCTTTTTGAATAAATACTGAAACATAATCAATATCACTCCAATCACCCCATACTTTTACTTTTCTATCATCAAGTAAAGCAACAATATACTCCGACGATCTAAATTTATATTTACCTGAAATAGCTACTATTTTTTTATTTGTTACACTAAAAGTTGTATCATAAGAACCCCATGCTCTAATGGTACCATCGATTTGTAAAGCCAAAGCTGCATTTTCGGTTGCTTCAATAGCTACAACTTCTTTAAGGTCGGTAGGAACATTACATACTCCAGTGTTTACACATGGTCCCCAAACATATACTTTACCTGTATTATCTAAAGCCATACTATAATGAGAAGCAGCAGAAACTGCAACTATAGTTGGATTTGGTAAATTTGTAGGCGGCAACCATTCATATAATTGAGTATTATCTTTTGTATAAATATCACCAAAACCATAAACATAACCAGCTTCCGTTGGTCTAGTAGCTAGAGGTAATCTATAATTCTTTTTAGTAATTAAAAGTAAATGATATGATATTCTACCAGTAATAACACCTTCAATTAAATTATAAATATTTAAAAATTTACTATACTCACTATTATATATGTCGTTATATTCTAATACTTTAAGCCTATTATCAGTATTAATACCCATAACAAGTCCAACAGTTACCATTAAATGTTTAAAATATGTATGTTCCTTAAAATTCGCTTCATAAGCACTTGTAGCATACCAAGTCACCGCTTTACCATCTTTATTAATAACACCATGATAAGGATTTCCTCCTCCATAGACTTTTAATGTATTAGTAAAACTTATATTTGGTAGTGTTATAGCCCTTCCACTAGAATTTCCAAATGTATTACATCTACCATATGCATCTAAATATATAGTATTATAGTTACCTGCTGATACAGCAACTATATTAATATTTCTATTTTGGTCAATACTTAATTGACCACTATTATACCAATCTTCAGCCCCACCCCATGCAATCATTGTTCTATTTTCAAGTAAAGCGACTATATGGTCCTTACCACCTGAAATTGCAACTACTTTTTTACCTTGTAATGCATCAGGTACATTAAAATTTGTATCATCAGAACCCCACACTCTAACAGTACCATCTATTTGTAAAGCAATCGCTACCTTTTCAGTTGCTTCAATAGCTACAACTTCTTTAAGGTCAGTAGGAACATTGCATGCTCCAGTGTTTACACATGGTCCCCAAACATATACTTTACCTGTATTATCTAAAGCCATACTAAAAGAAGGAGCAGCTGCTACTGCAACTATAGTTGGATTTGGTAAATCAGGAAATGTCCAATCAAATGATTGGACATTTGATAATCTAGCAAAATTCCTATAATCATATGATTGAATAAGTTCATTTGTATAAACAGTACCAATACCATAAACATAACCAGCTTCTGTTGGTCTAGTTGCTGGAGGAAGTAAAGCTGATAGTTCATTATCAGAATTAATTTTATTTTTAGTAATTGCGAGTAAATGATGTGATATTCTACCAGTAATAACACCTTCAAGACTATTAATAATATCAAATGTTAATTTACCATTATTTTTAAATGTATTAAAATTACTATCTAATACACTAAGCTTATTGTCAGGAGTAACTCCTATTATTATACCATTACCTACAATAAAATTATTAAATCTAGTATGCGTCAAATATTTAGCATCAGAACTCATCCCAGCCCAAGTTATTGATGTTCCATCCGCCTTAATTGCACCAAAATAATCTCTTCCTCCATAAATTTTAACTACATTATTTAAATCAGTTGGAAATGTTTTAATACCGGGTTTATTATTGTCTCCAAATATATAAACATTACCAAACATATCTAATGTAATTGTGTTCCATACACCTGCTGATACTGCGACTATATTATTGTTTTTATTTTGGTCAATATTTAATTGACCACGATCATTATTACCCCATGCAACAATAGTTCTATTATCAAGTAAAGCAACAATGTGGTCATATCCACCTGAAATTGCAACTACTCTTCTACTTTGTACTTCACTAGGTACATTAAATTTTGTATCATCAGAACCCCACACTCTAACAGTACCATCTATTTCTAATGCGACAGCCACCTCTTCAGTTGCTTCAATAGCTACAACTTCTTTAAGGTCAGAAGGGACATTACATATTTTTGCACTGAGACCCCAAGCATATACTTTACCTGTATTATCTAAAGCCATACTATAATGAGAAGCAGCAGAAACTGCAACTATATTTGATAAATTTCTATTTATATAATTATAATAAACTGATGTATCTTTATCAATTAAAGCACCTTCTCCGTAAACATAACCAGCTTCTGTTGGTCTTGTAGCTGGAGGTAGAAATAATGAAGCTTCTAATTTCTTTATTTTAGATAATGCTAATGCATGATAACTATTTTTATAAGCATAACTGATTACTTCTGTTAAACCAACAGGAATATTATTTGTTCCAATAAATGTATTTACAATAATAATTGGTTCTAGTCTATTATATATAGTTAATCCAAGAATATTATCATCTCTGCCTATAACATCTTTATATTTTCTAGATAATCTTAAACTTCTAATTTCTTCTGAAGATTGACCTCCCCAAAATATAATACTACCATCTGTTTTAATTGCAGCACTATAGTAAGCACCTGCTCTAACTTTTTGAACATCTGTTAAATCAATAGGTGTATTAGTTTCACCATATATATTTTGACCGAATGAATAAACAGTGCCATTTGCTTTCAAAACTACTGTATGAGAACTACCTGCATATATTGCAACAATATTATTATTTTTTGTTTGGTCAATATTTAATGATGGAGTATATTTACCCCATGCAACTATAGTTCCATCATTAACTAATGCTACAATAAATTCAGTACCTGCTGAAATAGCAACAACTCTTTTATTATTTAAACTAGTAGGAACAGTATAATAACCATTTATATTATTACCCCATATTCTAACAGTACCATTATTTAATAATGCAACGGCTACATGATTTGTTCCATCTATAGCTACCACATCATTTAAATCAGTAGGAACATTACATACGCCTAATATTTTATTATTTTGACATCTACCCCATACATATACTTTGCCTGTATCATCTAAAGCCATACTATATGAATCTTGAGTAGCAACAGCAACTATATTAGATTTTGAGCTAATATCAGCAGTATTTATATAATCAAAATATCCATCATCTAAATATTTACCCCATCCATAAATATAACCTGTTTCTGTTGGTCTAGTTGCTGGAGGTAGAAATGGTGCAACAGGTGTTGTTACAGGTGTTGTTACAGGTGTTGTTACTATTGTTGTAAATTTTTCTATATTACTTTTTTTTTCTATAAAACTATATTTTAAATTACTCATAATATATATATATATATATATATATATTATTATTATATTCGATTAGATTTTCTAAATTTAAAAATATATATTAATCAACATCTACACCGGATGAATTAGTCGGAATATCAGGAGTATCAGTTGATGCACCTGCCGGCATGTTTGTCTGATATGCCTTTTGAATTAGTGGCATAAGTAATCCTTCTACTTCCTTTTGTTTAGTTTCATATTCTTCTTTCTCATGGCTAGCTTCTAACCATGATAAACAATCATTAATGGTTTTTTCTACTGTATCTACATCGCTTCCAAGTGCATCCTTCATTTTCTTATCTTCTAGCATGGAACTACGTACTGAGAAACAGTATCCTTCAAGTTTATTCTTAGCCTCCACACGCTCTTTTATCTTATTATCATCATCCTTAAATTTCTCTGCATCAGCTACCATGCGTTCTACATCTTCTTTGCTTAAACGGTTTGATTCATTCTTAATAGTAATCTTTTGTGATTTACCTGTGCTCTTTTCAACTGCATTAACGCTAAGAATACCATTTGCATCTAAATCATATGTAATTTCAATCTGTGGCATACCGCGTGGCATTGGTGGAAGTCCAGTAAGAGTAAATTCTCCGAGTTTATTATTATGAGAAGTCATTGTTCTTTCTCCTTCAAAAACCTGAATTGTTACTCCTGATTGATTATCACTTGCAGTACTAAAGGTTTGAGATTTCTTATGAGGAATAGTTGAACCACGAGGAATAAGAACAGTCATCATTCCACCTGCTGTTTCAACACCAAGAGAAAGTGGTGTAACATCAAGTAGAATCATACCATTTGTTACTTCGTCTTTAACACCAGATAAAATAGCTGCTTGAACAGCAGCGCCATAAGCAACTGCCTCATCTGGATTGATGCTACGGCATAGTTCTTTACCATTAAAATAAGTTGATAGCATTTCTTGAATCTTGGGAATACGTGTTGAACCACCTACAAGAACTACCTCGTGAATATCACTCTTGCTCATCTTGGCATCACTAAGAGCTAAATCAAGTGGTTCCATAGCACGTTTAAAGAATGATGATGAAATGCTTTCTAATTTAGCACGAGTAATATTAACATAAAAATCAATTCCCTCATAAAGTGCATCTACCTCAATACTAGCTGTAGTTGATGAAGAAAGTGTTCGTTTTGCGCGTTCAGCTGCCGCCTTGAGACGACTAATTGCCTTTTTATTATTACTAAAAGTATTTAAATCTTTTTTATTTTTCTTACAAAATTCCTCTGCTAAGAATTGCACAAGTGCATTATCAATATCAGACCCACCAAGATGAGTATCTCCTCCGGTACTCTTAACCTCAAATACACCGTCGTCGATGGTTAGTACACTCACGTCGAATGTTCCCACATTCTGTTATTATAATAGCATTTAACTATTATTTCTTATACTTTCATATAAGATCAGACTATATCTTATTTAATTTGTCTTTTAAAATTTTTAATTCATCCACCCAATTTTTGGGTGTAATCATTTTATATTCATTATAAATACCTTTTTTAACTAATTCTAAAGCAGCTGTTTCTTTAGCTGCCCATTTTCCTGATTTTAAATCTTGACTATGCCATATATGATTATCTTTAATTTCTATTAATAATTTATCAATCATGAAATCAATTCTATAAGTTCTTTCTTTATTATTAAAATTATATTGAACATTTGGACCATTTTTTACTATAAAGCCATTATTATTACACCAATCTATAAATTTAAGTTCTAATTTAGATTGATACATAATAGTTTCATTAATTGAATTTTTATATTTTCTAATTTTAAAACTATTATTAACAAAAGTGCAATCTTTACACATAATTTTAATAGTATTTTTAAATCTCTCTAGTGACTTTGCTCTCCAATTATTCTCACAATTATCACATTTTAATATAGGTTGATGAGGTTTAAAAAGCATATTTTCTTTTTTATGATAAAATATATGTGTAAAATTCATTTGATTTGTGCTGTTATAAATTGGCCAATATTCAATATTTTCTAAATCTTTTAATTTACCATTATGAAAACTAATTATATTTTTAGAAATTCTAGTATAATCTTCAACAGTTAGATGAAATCCAAAATATTTATTTTTATATTCATCATCCATAGAATTAAATTCTTTAATACTATCATCTCTTATATCAAATATAGTTTTTATTTTGGGTTCTTCTTTTGGTAAATTAATATTATCACGTTTTTCATTCCATGTTTGAGTTTGTTTTAAACGTTTTGTTTCATCTTCATTTCTGCATAAAGCACATCTTATAGAACATTTTATAATTTTTCTAATCATTTGTGTAGTGCTTATAATATTTTTGGCATCACATGAAGAACATTTATATGTGAATAAATATTTATTCTTTCTTGATATATTTTTTCCATCAAGAATCATATGCCAAATAACATTTTTTTTTGAAGAATATTTATGAGAACTTAATTCTAATTTTAAATTATTAATATCAAGAACATTATTATTTTCATCAGTTATTTTTTCTATATGTTTAATTAATTCAAGTCGTTGCTCCATTTTATTATTTATAAAAGGTATTTATTTAAATGTATTTTAAAAAACAAATTAAACTCTGGCATTCGTGGGAGAATAATTCTCCTAGTCGTTGAACCTTCACTATTATATATAAATATAACAATGCTTGGCTGCTGGTTGTCCATATATCTTTTACCTTTATCAAACCTTCACTCTACATTACATAGAATTGTGGTAGGAAAAGCTTTAGGAGTTTCCAGCAATTAACCAGATTCTTTGAATACTAAGTATTCAAAGGTGGTCTTTCACCACAGGAAGCAGAATTTACCTCCGAGGTCGTAAATTAACACTGATTTTTCATCCTTATGATTCTTATCTAGACCATATGCAATCGCAGCAGCAGTTGGCTCATTAATGATACGCAGAACATTAAGACCAGCAATAGCTCCAGCATCTTTGGTAGCTTGACGTTGTGCATCATTAAAATAAGCAGGAACTGTAATAACAGCGTCCTTAACTGGTTTACCAAGATAAGACTCTGCAATGTCCTTCATCTTAGTAAGAATCATCGCAGAAATTTCCTCCGGAGTGAACTGCTTCATTTCACCCTTAAATTCTACTTCTACTTTGGGTTTACCATTACAATCAACAATTTTATAAGGAAGACTCTTAAGATCTTGTTGAAGTTCCTTATCATTATAATTACGACCAATAAGACGTTTAACATCATAAACTGTATTGCTTGGATTAAGAGCGGCCATTGCTTTAGCAGCATCCCCAATCAAACGCTCATTTTCAGTAAATCCAACATATGAAGGCGTTGTGCGATTACCTTGGTCATTAGCAATAATTTCTACTTTTCCATTTTGATAGATACCTACACACGAGTAAGTTGTTCCGAGATCGATACCGATGGCAGTTGACATATTTTATTAATTATTTATAATGAAAAAACTTTAAATCGATATTTAATTAAAATTAAATTCGGAGAATAGAAATATTGATTTTAAATATTAAAAGAGTATATTTTTAATATCTTAATGAATAAAGGAACTGGTGCCGGAGGTTCAAATACTAATCATAATGGTTTAACATTTGAGAGTAAAACATCAATTGAACCAAAATTAAATGACTATAAATATGTTTTAAAGAATATTAAAATAAATAAACGAAAAGGAATATATTATGAATATAAAGATGATAATATTAATATTATTTACTTCAAAAAAAATGGTTTTAAATTATATTTTGAAAAAGAATTTAATATTAAAACTTATAGACAACCAGATGAAGCATATTTGATTAAAAAAGATGATAATTTTATTCTAAAAATATTAGAAAAGAAAAATCAAAATGTTGAAGGTAGTGTAGAAGATAAACTAAAAACAGGTGCTTTTAACAAACGTGAATATGAATTAATGCTAAATATTCATGATGATTTAAAATTTAATATTATCTATACATTTTGTGTTAGTAAATTCTTACAAAATAAATTAGAATCAGATGATATAAAGTATGTAAATATTCGCAAGATTATGAAAGAAGATAATATAGATATATTATTTGGCGATGATGAAGACTATCAAGATAAATTATGCGAATGGATAAAAAAATTATAAATATTTAATTATAAATTAATACTTCATTTACTTTAGATTCAGGATTTTTACTATTAATTGCCCTTTTACATAAAATTGTTATTATTTTATATTTTGAATTATTAAATTCTTGTCTAACAAGTTCTGTATCAGCATTACTCATAATGAATTTACAATTCTTACTTGCAATATTTCTTGTTAATTCAAATAATTTTTTATGCTTATCAAAATTAAATCCATCAGATGTATAATTAACAAATGATGTAGAATTAATAGGTGCATATGGTGGGTCTAAATATATAAAATCAAATTTTTGATTATTATTAATATTACTATTAAAAGTGCTTTGCACAATATTAAATGATTGTTCAAAATCCATATGATAAAAATTTACATTTTTAATCAATTCAGATAGTTTTATTATATGTTGTTTATTAATAATTTCTGGATTTTTATTATTTCCAAAAGGTACATTGAAACCTTTAGGTCCTTCTCTATAAACACCTCTAAAACATGTTTTATTTAAAAATATAAATAATGCAGAACCTCTAACTGTAGTTTTATCTTTTAATTTATTAAATTTATACCTTGTCCAATAATAAAATGATTCTTTTGAAGTAATTTCATTTATATGTAATGGCTTTCTGGTCCCTCCGTTATTTATATTTACTTTATTATAATGATACTTTAATTTTTTAATATATTGATATAATTCTAACGGTCTATCTCTAATATTTATATACATGTGAATTAATGTTTTATTAATATCATAAGCATTAATAGAACCACTTATATTAATAATATTCGATTCATTTGATTCTAATAATGCAATTAATACACTCCCACCGCCTAAAAATAGTTCATGATAATTATTAATTTCTCTAGGGAATTTTTCCATAATTTTGTCAATAATTTGTGTTTTTCCACCAACCCACTTAATAATTGGCTTAATTTCCATTAATAAATAAAAATAAATAATGTTTATATATATAAAATAATCAATTTTTCTAACTTTTAATTATTATGAAAAAAATAATTCTTTCTCATTTTCAATAAATATATTTTTTAATGAGAAAACAACTTGTAATAAAGTGTCTTTATTAATATGTCTAATATGAAACTTTAAGATTTGTTCTAAAAATAATTTAATATTTTTCTTCTTTTTATTATTATTTTTAATATATTCAATAATATCTCTTTGTGATTGAAATAAAATAGAAATTGCTTTTTGATATATTTTTTTTATAACAGTTAAATTATTACCACAAATAGAGTCATCTAAATACAAAATAAGCAAATCAAAATTTTCATTAGAACACATATAATCAGAATTTAAATTGATAATTAAATTATATTTTTCTTCAATATAATTTATAAAATCATCAATATTAAATCTTTTACCAGTAGCTGGATTAACTGGATTTATAAATTTAATAAATTCTCTCATATCAAATTCACTATTCTTTTTATAATCTATTATATGATTATAATTATCAGTATATTTTCTTAATAATCTCAAATCATCTTTATAATTTTTAAAGAAGTTAATTTTAGATAATATAAAATGGTCATCAGATGCAGTGCAAATAAGCATTAATAAATTATGAATTCCATATTCCATAAATTCATATAAATTATTGTTTCTCTCATTATAAACAGCATAAAAATCAACTAACTGTTGAGTAATATATTTTTTATCATAATCAGTTAGTTCATTATGACTATTTTTTTCGAAATATTCTAAAACACAATCATATTTTGCTCTTGTTTGTCTATTTTTAATTTTTATATAAATATCATGTCTAAAATATGCTTTTTTTATTATTTCTTTTTGAATCTTAGTAGGAACTTCAAATAAAATAGAAATTTTAATATTTGGAAAATAATAATTTAATCTTTTAACAATATGTCTCCAGTTAGACTTAAATATACTTTCATTTCTAATATTATAAATATTATTAATATCATATTCATAATATCTAAAAACATAATCACCACTGAATCTAATATCTTTTCTATGCCTATCTAAAGTTTTTAAATAATCACGCATATATTTAATATGCTCAGGTTCTTGTAACTTTAATTTAGTAGAAAACCAATCATTAATCTGTGTAAGTTGAGTGTCCATTATTAATAATATTTAATATAATTAATAATAAAAAATCAATTTTTTTTTATTACTAATATTAATATGGATAAAATTATTCAAAAACTTGATAAAATTGATAATATTATAGATTCAAATAAATATCATTTATTTAGAAATAATAAAAATATATTATCTGCAAATACTTTTAAATTATTAAAAGAGGATCTTAAACATTTTGAAGAACCATCAAAAAATTTAAAATTATATTTAATTCAATTTAATATAGATTCAAAATATAAATATCCTTTAATTATAAATTGTACTCAAAATACACTAACACCAAAATTAAATTTAGTAGTTAATGAAGAAGATATGACAATAGCTGTTACTTATACTTCTGATGAACTTTTAAAATATGGATTCAAGAAAAATCATATTTATAAAATCATAAATGCAATGAAAGATGATAAGATTTCTTATAGAAAGCCAAATGTTTCTATTTCAAATATATTAAAATTATATGAATAAAAATTGATTATTAATTAATATTAAATTAATATTAATTTATTAATGCACAATATAGATTTTAATAAAACTTATTTAATAACAAAAAATTATAAACAAATATTATCTGCCTCTTCATTCAAAATATTAAAAGACGAAATAAAACATTTTGATAATCCAACAGAAGATTTAAAAGTATACTGTATTGATTTTAGTTTTGATGCTGAATATAAGTATCCATTAATTATAAATTGCACACAAACAACAATAACACCTAAATTAAATTTAGTTTTTAAAATGGATGATATGTCATTATCTATAACTTATATAAAAGAAGAACTATCAACCTATGGTTATAAATATGGATTTAAAAAAAAGTCATCTTACAAAAATAATGAAAGCAATTAAAAATGATTTATTGTCTTATGATAAATCATCTGTCCCAATTAGTAATTTATTAAAAACGATAGACAAAGCTAAAAAATGATTTCTTTATAAATCCTAATATGGTTTCTTTTTATTTCTATAATTAAGAGAATAATGACGATTATTAATACGACGTATATTATCTGTAATTCCTTTAATATCAATTTCACTAACTTCATATTCTTTATAATATTTTTTAAAGTCTCCAATTCTTATATTTAAAATATTTTTTTCCATAAGAGCATTAAGTTCATTTATAATAAAACTAATTTTATCAAATGTGAAATTTAAATCTGCTAATTCAATATGTTTATTTTCAATGTGTATATTAGAATATTTAATATAATGAATAATACTTAAAATGTATTCATTATATTCAATTAATGCTTGATGTAAAATAGATAAATCAGGCATATACAACTTTTAAATATATATAATAATATTTATATTTTTCAATTTTTATAAAAATTGATAATAAATGAATTAAATAATCTTGGTTTATTATTAATGGATAACTCTTTAATGTATAAAATTTATTCAAATGAATATCTATATAAATATTGGATTACTGGTCAAATTCATAATGGTATAAAAAAAAATACTAAAAATATTAAAATTAGTTTACCAGAACAATAATTTTATATATATTTACTATTATAAATTTCTTCTTCAATAGTATCTTTACATAAAATGCGTATAATTTTTATCACATTTTTTTGCCCGAGCCTAACGGCACGACCAATTGCTTGACCTTCTATTGCTTTAATATTTTCTTTAGTATTATCAATAGGTTCAACTATAATAATATGACTAGCTTCAGTTAAATTAGTACCAGATGCAGAATGTTCTAAACTTAATAATATAACACTATTATCTTTACCTCCTAATTTAAATCTGCTAATTGCTTTATTACGTCTATATACATTTCCAGAAATAAATGAGCAATCAATACCATTCTCCATCATACTTTTGCGAATTAATAATAACATATCGTCCCATTGTGAAAAAATAATAATACGTGCATTTTGAGACAACAGAGAACGTGTAATTTGAATTAATTTACCTAATTTAGTTCCATACTTAAGAATCAATGGATTTATAACAATTTCTTCTGTTTCTTGTAATTCCTGTTTAGTTGATTTTTTTACTTTAACTAATTGTTCAACTTTAACATCGCCTTTACACATTGGACATTCTTTCTTAATTGATAAACATTTATTAATACATTCTTGACAAAATAAGTGACCACATGGAGTAATAACTGGTTCAGGCATCATATCATAACAAATAATACAATTATTATCATCATCTTCAATTATATCATTGATTTTTTCTAATGTACTAAGAATAAATTTAGATTCAGTTATTTTAGTATTATAATTACTTAATAACATATGAAAAGCTTGATTAGTTTTATCAAGTTCTTCTATCTTTTTAGTATAAACTTGAATATTCTTTGTATGATGTTCAATTAATTTATCTTGAACATCTTCTAAAGAAGTTGGTTCTGAACCAACGATTTTCTTAAATGATTCAGCAATTAATGGATGACAACATAATTGTTGTAAAATACGTCGTTCTATTTTAGTAGTTTTACCACTCAATGCTCTACTATCATAAATATTACGTTCAGATTTAGTTAATTCAACCCATTCAATTTCTTCACTATATCCTAATAGATTAATATTATCTTTAACATCATCTTTTAGATGTCTGATTGTACAAGTTGTTAATATTTTTTCAATAATTGAAGGTTGTAATAAATATGTATGAATATCTTTATATAAACTATTATTAATATCAATACATAATGTTTGAAACCATCCATTTATTTCGTTTATTTTGATAGCTGAATTATTAATATGAATGCTTAAACCTAAATAATTTATAGTATTAATAAAACCATTAAGAGTTGTAAATGGCGTTCCACTAATATACCATTTATAACGGGAGCGAATAGATCTAATAAAATGATGAATAAATGATCCTACTTTATTATTAGTAGTTTCCATAATTTCATGACCTTCATCAATAATTAAACGATTAAAATGAAAAAATTCAAATAATGGATTACATTCATCTAAATATGTAGGTTTTTTAATTAATTCATTATAATAATCAAAAATAACTTTATCACGAGTATCAATATTAAATTGTGACATAGTTCTAATATTATAAAATAGTGTTCCGTAAAATTTAATATTTAATAAGAATTGAATAGTAACTATAACAACATCGGCTTGAACAATATCTAAATAAGAAACTTTATCATGATGAGTTTTAGTTAATATAACAATAATTTTTTTGTGACTTTTATGTGCTTTTTCATATTCATCCACCCATTGTTTTGCTAAATGAGAAGGTACTATAATTAAAGTTGCACGACTATAAATTCTATTAATATCTTTAAAATCGTTAGGATCATAAGTTTTAGATTCACGCATGGATGTATAATGCATTAATCCAATAGTAGTAATAGTTTTACCTAAACCCATTGTATCAGCTAAAATACCTCCATTAGTAGTAACATGACAAATAGAACTATCTTCAACAACTTTTTGATAATGTGGGTCCCATAAAACATCAATATCATTTAATTCAATTTTAATATTTCTATCAAAACTCATATGAACACCATCTTCTATTTCTATCATTCTTAAAATTGCTTTCTTTTGATAATCAAATAATTTAATATTAAAATCAGATTTAGGGTTTTTGTTAAATATTTTATTTGATTTATCAATAATAATATTAGGAACAATACTTAAATTATCAATCATTGGAATATCATTTTCTTTAGTATTTTTTAAATATAATAGAATAATATCTTTAAAAATTAATGTATTCTTAAATTTATCAATTAATTTTTTATTAATATATACTTTATTTTGACCTTCAAATTTAATATTAATAAACTTTAATTTATTATCTTCATCTAAATTCTTATTTAAATAATATGTAACAATATTGCTTGAAATAAAATTGGAAAAAGAAATAATATCTAAATAAGACCTATTATAATTGTTATTTGGAATTATTCTTAATCTATTTTTAGAATCATATATTAAATCACAATTGTTCACATCAATATTATAAGAGATCTCCACATTTCCTATATAAATCCACATTTTATTATTAATATAGTATTAAAATATGTATTTATAACCTTTGGTTAATCAATTTTTATAGCGATTCAAAATTTCTTAGAATTTTTACTAAACGGCAGAATTAACTACATACCGAACATTAATTCGGATAGTCCATCTTCTATAATTAAAACATTATAACTTGTTCCATATACAGAAATATTACAATTACTTTCTGGACCTAATTCTATTGTATATTCTGGAATTGGTAAACTAAATCTTCTAATATCAGAACTAGCTAATTTAATATTAAATTTAACACTATCTATCATACTAAAATTACAACTACCCATATTTTTTCTACTATTAAGACCAAAACTATATAAATAAATATAATGTTCAGGTCTACTTTTAAATGTTTCATAATTTTGAACCAAATACCAATATTTATAATCTTTCCATGGAACTCTATCAATTCCATTAAATTGTAAATTAGCATCTAATAAAATATGTTTCTCAGGTATTTGAACCCATAGTGCTTTAGTGAATTGAGTAATTTCATTATTATTAGTATCAAATGGAATAAATGATGGTTTACCCGAATAATTAAATATTTCTCCAAGTGCTCTAATTTCACTTTTAGAAACAAGAAAATATAATTCTTTCATAGGATTATAAAAATCTAAATAAACAGAATCAGTTTTAGAAATACTTTGATGTTGACTTTGTACTTGAGTTATTAACATTTCTAATTTATTTTTTAAAAAATATTCTCTTTCAGGAAAATCTAAAAATATAAAATTACAATCAAGTCTGATATTATTAAATGTAATTTGAGGTAATTTATTATGTGTATGAGCATATTTATAAGAATCTGGATCAGTTATAGTACCTGCTTCATCTTTAACATCTAATAATTGATATAATACAAAATATACATCATCCCATTTTCTTAATTTAATATCTACTTCAATTTCGTGATATCTAAGTGCATTAACAGGTAAAGCATTACTGTAACTACCACAATTAAAAAATCTTAATGGAACATAAATATATTGAGAAATGATTTTTAATTGTGGTTTATTTAAATCTCCATCGTGGCCAATTAATTTAAGATTACACCAATTATTATCATAAAGATTTGTATAACACATCATATATTCTCCTGACATTTCTTGAATTATTTTACCTCCAATTCTTAGAGTAGCATTTTCTATAATAACATATCCTATATAATCTAACCATTTAACTCTATAATTAGAAGTAACATCATCTTCATTTCTACCAATTATTTGAGATACTTTAATTTCAGGTAATTCTAATGCTAGATACATATTTGTCATTAAATCACCAACTTTATTAATTTTAAAAGTAATTTTATCTCCCCAAGATACAGAACTTGTAGGATTAAAACTATAAGGTGTTTCTGCAAAATTTGTTATTTTTGTATAAGTTGATTGAAATTCAGACATTTTAATATCAGAACTAAATAACATATCATCAAATTCATTTTTAGATTGCAATTGTAATAATGCGCCTGTTGACATATTCTATTAATATTAACTAGATTATTTATATTTATATAATAATCTAGTTAATAATATAAAAATTAGAGAAGAATCAATAATTATATAGTAAATGTATGCCCGCATTCTAAACATGTAATAAATTGGGTAGCAGGTTCATCTGCAGAACGAACTTGTTTTTCTGTTATTGAACATTTACTTTTTCTACATTTTTTACATTCAAATGCAATAGATCCTTTCTTTTCATTTAACATCATATTTAATTCTCTTTTTTTAACTATATCAACATATAATGAATTTGATAATGATAAATTTAAATCACTTGGTTTTAAAAATGCTATTTTTACTGGATCTAATTTATTATTTTTAAATGCACTAATTGCATTTTTTAAATTGTTATTTAATAAACAATATATTTCATCTGCTTTACTAATATAAATATTTTCTAATAAAAATGGGGTATTATTATTCTCAGCATAATCTTCGCTAAACATATAAATGGATTTTTCAATTTGTTCCGCTAAATTAAATCCTAAAATGTTATAAAATTTATCGATAACCTTTTTTCTTATTTTTTCATTAATCATTATAATTAATCATAGATTAAATCTAGTATTTATCTATATTATTTTCTATATATATTTATATGAATTTTTTTTTATTAATTGCAATAATAATAATTTTTCTAATAATAATTTATATAATATTTAAACCTAAAAAAATAGTAACAACAACTGTATCTAACCCAACATATCCAATTGTTAAATATGAAAGAGAAACATTAAATTTATTTAATTTTAATAGAAAAATAAATGGTTTAACTAGTGGAAATAAAGATATTGCTCTAACAAATACACTTGTTAATGCACATAAACTTAAAAAAGGTACAACGCCTTATTATAGATTAAAACATACAACATTTTATGCAAATTGGGCACAATTTTGGCCAGGAGGTCCTGACGATGAAGGTACAAATTCACCTAATACATTTAAAAGTTTTATAGCAAATACTGATAGAATAATTTATGGTTTCTTATTATTTGGAGTTACGCCAAATCCAATTTTAGTATGTGATGTTGCATTAGGAAGTATGCCACTCAGTTATTCATGTGGATTTAATCCAAATGTAATTAATTCTGGATTTAAAGATACATTTATAGATGCTATGAAAGACACACTGAAAGCAGATGAAGAAGGAGTGTTATTAAATTTCCTCAAATCAACATATAATCAAGCATCGATACAGTATAATAAAAATACAGATGTTTACATTTCATCTCAATCATTTGATACATTCCCTCCTTATCCAAATGAATGTTTCACTGGCGCTAATTATGAAAGTAGTGCAGGTGGTTTAATTATTAAATATATAGGGGATACTCAAGGAACTAAATGTCCAATGAATGGAAGATTACATGATTTCATTTGTTTTGAACAATTACAAAATCTTAAACAATTAAATGGAAATCTTAAAGTTATTGCTAGTTATGGAGGTTGGACATGGACTCATGGTGGTGCAGCATTTAGTAATTTATCTCAAAATTTATTTACAACTATGGTAGCAAGTCAAACTAGTAGAACTGCATTTATAGATAGTTCATATAAATTTCTAACTCAATTCGGATTTAATGGTGTTGATTTTGATTGGGAATATCCAGGACAAAATAGTGCATTAGATTTTTACGGTTTAGAATGTTTAATAAAAGAATATAAAGAGGCTCATCCAGATATGTATATATCTATGCAATGTTCAGGATTTTTAAGTGGTAATGTAGTTACACTTGATATGGATACTTTACCAGGATATACAGATATAGTATTAACTATGAAAAATGATACTGATTATTTTATTTGGTTAAAAAGATTATTAGCAGCTGGTTTAGATAATATAAATATTATGGCATATGATTATTATACAGCATATAGTGAACCTAAATTAACAAGACCTAATGCTCCTTTATATAATAAAGAATATAAATCTTCAGATATTAATACATCATCTACATCAGGTACAACAAGTGGTGTATCTCAAACAATTAACAAATGTAGTGTTACATCTTATACTGTAAAATCAGGAGACACATTATCAACTATTGCTGGAGCAAATAATACAACAGTTGCTAATATATGTGAAGCAAATAATTTACCATTAGCTACTTGTCCAAATCTTAGTATTGGACAAGTATTAAATATTCCAACTGGATATTGGATACCAGATTGTGACCCAACATCAACATGCACAACAAATACATATACTGTAAAGGCAGGTGATACAATGTATAATATAGCAATATCAAATGGAACTGATTTAACTACATTATGTGGATTAAATAATTTAACATTAAATACATGTGGCAATATAAGTATTGGACAAGTAATTAAATTACCAGATTCATGTTCATTAACTTATCCTACTATTAATTTATCATCTAATGCTACACCGGCAGTTGATGATATTAATTATTGTTTATCAAAAACATTAGCATTAATGGAAAGCATATTAGTAACTGATATGAAAAAAGTTGTTTTAGGTTTAGCATGTTATGGTCGTGCTTTTGCTGGTGTAAATTTTGGTAACTTATCAGGACAAGATTTAATAGATAAAACAGTTGGTATTCCTTTTACTGGTCCTGCAGGCCCTGGTAATTATACAAATGAAAGTGGTATATTAAGTTATTATGAAATAAATAATAAACAATGGACAATGAAAGGATATAATAAAGAATATGGAACATCAATTGCAGTAGATGTTCCAAATGGTGTATGGGTAAGTTATGATGATACTGATTCATTACAAGAAAAAATGCTTATTGCTAAAAAATATAATGTAGGTGGAGTAATGACATTTACACCACAACAAGATGATTTCAGTAAAAATTATCCTTTAATGCAAAGTGTTACAAATCATTTATAAAATAATATAAATTGCCATAAAAATAAAATTATAAATGTTATTATTATGGAAAAAAAAGCGGAAGATTATTATATTGAACAATTTTGGTTAGATTTTACAGCGGGGACTATTTTAAATGACACGATTTTGTATCAAAAAAATACACTGTAAAAATTTGATTATATTCTACTGTGAAGTAGAAAGAAAGTTTATGCAGTTGTATTACAAAAAATATAAGGTTTTTTACCTGTATCTTTTATACTATTTATTATATATAACATATTTTGAACTGCATTTTTATCTCTATTATGGATTATCTCGCATTTATGCTGATTGTCTGTATGACAAAGTAATCCATGGATAAATTTATTATTTCTTTTCATAAAATATTCTAATTCATTATGACAATTATTACATAATTTTGATGTTCTAAATTCATTTATTAAATATGT
>JACCDO010376846.1_pt1 | contig 49433 bp, 38 predicted proteins | sample 7446101 | NCBI WGS metagenome assembly JACCDO01 (sample SAMN15323440, study PRJNA562643) | freshwater metagenome | isolation source: river surface water | place: USA:Blue River Watershed | collected 2017-08-16 | reverse complement strand
TTCTTGTACATTTGCAGTCCCAAAAATACTTGGTTAATAGGTTGTTAAGGGCATTTCGAAATTTCTAAATTTTAATCACAGTGACTAAAGCAGAAGTAATTACTAAAATTTCCGAGAAGACCGGAATTCAAAAAGACGATGTAACTCAAGCAGTTGAGGCGTTTTTCAAGGTAGTAAAAGATTCCATGGCAGATGGAGAGAACATCTATGTCAGAGGATTTGGAAGTTTCATCAACAAGAAAAGAGCAAAGAAGATTGCGCGTAACATTTCCAAGAATACCGCAATTGTAATAGACGAGCATTACATTCCTGCATTCAAGCCTTCCAAGGTGTTTGTAGAAAAAATTAAAAACAGCAAAAAAATTAAACTAGTGGCTACTCAGGCCTAAGCCTGAGTTAAAGGCATGAAGAAACTACAGGTTGTTCTCATCGGCATCGGTATCGCTTCAGTAGCAGGACTATATCTACTTCCAAAGGTGGTGGTCGATAATGAAGCTACAGGAGCAAAGATGGAAGAGGGAGCGGAAGCTACCACAGCCATTACTGAATCGCATGAGAATACCCTGTCTTCCAAGAATAAAGCCCAAGCTTCGCAGTTAATTAGCCAATTTCGTACTGCACCCACGGTGGAGGAGAAAGTAGCTGCTGCTCAGGTTTTGGCTGGGATTTACAAGGAAGAGGGGATATTTGACAGTGCCGCCTACTATTGGACAGAGGCAAGTACGCTTTGGCCAGACAATTTATTTCTTATCGAGGAGGCTGGAAAAGCAAATTACGATGCTTTTTCCTTTGCCCTAGACAAGAATAAAGTAGAAGTACTGGCAGAAAAGACCAGAAGTTTCTTAAACAAGGTGTTGGAAAAAGATCCAACCCGTCTCGACTTGAAGTCCAAAATAGCGATGACCTATGTGTCTTCAGCCAATCCCATGCAGGGAATTACGCTTTTGAGAGAAATCCTCGAAGCGGATCCCAAAAATGAAGACGGCCTATTCAATATGGGTGTGCTCTCCATGCAATCCGGGCAATATGATCGAGCAATTGGTCGATTTGAAGAATTAGTCAAAGCGCATCCCCAAAACATTCAGGGTCAGTTTTACCTAGGGGTGAGTTATTTCGAGTCAAAAGAAAAAAATAAAGCAAAAGCACAGTTTGAGCTAGTCAAGAAAATGACCCAAGATCCCATGATTTTGGAGAGTATTCAAGGCTACTTGGACCAGCTATAACAAATTACAAACACTTTAAATTGTACAACTATGCCTTGCGGTAAGAAAAGAAAAAGACATAAGATCGCTACGCACAAGCGTAAGAAGAGACTTAGAAAAAACAGACACAAGAAGAAGTAAACCCTTCTTTACGTGCCAATGGAAGTAAAGTACGTTCATTTACACTAGTAAAAAGAAAATTTGAGTACGGAATTGTTAATCGATTCTGCTCAAAATGGAAGTCGAATAGCCTTATTGCAAGACAAGCAGCTGGTTGAACTTCATTCCGAAGGGATGGACAACCAGTTTAAGGTGGGAGACATTTATTTGGGAACAGTCCGCAAGATTGTCAATGGACTCAACGCCGCATTTATTGATGTGGGCTACGAGAAAGATGCCTTTCTTCATTACCAAGACCTGGGATCAAATATCAATAGCTTGTTGAAGTTTACCAAGATGGTACGCAACAACAACTATAACAACCACCTCTTGAAGGGCTTTGAAAACGAAGCAGAAATAGAAAAAGTCGGTAAAATCGACAAGATTCTAGCCAAGACCAATCAGGTTTTGGTGCAAGTTGTCAAAGAACCCATCTCCACAAAAGGCCCTAGACTATCCTGTGAGCTCTCTCTACCTGGACGTTACCTCGTGCTTGTACCTTTCTCCGACACAGTCAATGTATCGAAGAAAATACGGAGTAATGAAGAACGTAAAAGGCTGCTCAGACTTATCAATTCAATCAAACCTGCCAACTTCGGGGTAATCATCCGAACAGTAGCTGAAGGTCAGTCCGTGACGGAACTTGATAAAGACCTTCGAAATCTTCTCACCAACTGGGAAGAGGGAATGAGCAAATTGCTGAAAGCCAAAAGCCGGGATAAAATTATTGGAGAGATGAGCATGGCCTCCTCACTTGTGAGAGATCTGCTCAATGAATCATTCGATGCAATCACCGTAGAAGAAGAGTCTACTTACGATCAGATCCGTTCCTACATCAGGTCTATAGCGCCTGAAAAAGAAAAAATTGTCAAACTTTACAACGGTAAGGTTAAGCTATTTGAAAGTTTTGGAATCGAAAAGCAAATCAAAAGCTTGTTTGGACAGTCCGTCAGCCTACCTCAGGGAGGCTATGTGATTATAGAGCACACCGAAGCCCTGCACGTCATCGACGTCAACAGTGGCAATAAGTCCAACCAAGAAAGTGACCAGGAATCTACAGCGCTTAAAACAAACCTGGTAGCTGCTAAAGAAATTGCTAGACAACTCCGCCTCCGAGATATGGGAGGAATCATCGTAGTCGATTTTATCGACATGAAAAAAGCCGAGAATAAAAAGGCAATTTTCGATGCCATGATGTTGGAGATGAAGTTTGACAGATCCAAACATACCGTATTGCCCCTAAGCAAATTTGGGCTGATGCAAATTACCCGACAGCGTGTGCGTCCTGAAGTCAATATTGTGACTAAGGAAACCTGCCCTGCTTGCAACGGTACCGGCAAAATCCAAGCGTCCATCCTGGTCGCCGATAAGTTGGAAAAAGATTTGGAGCACATGGCAACCATTCAAAACGTGGACAAAATCCACATCGGCTTGCACCCGTATCTGCATGCCTACTTTACCACTGGCCTGATTAGCCGACGAGTAAAGTGGTTTTTTAAATATTACAAATGGATAAAACTGATCAAAGATTCTTCACTACCCGTGACGGAATACAGGTTCCTAGATGAATCTGGAGAAGAAATCGAACTAAAAGTAAAAAGCGAGACTGAGTAAGTCTCGCTTTTTTTTTACGTTGTATTTGTGAATTGGGGGAAAGAGCTTCCCTTAGGCCCAATCTTAAAATGGAAGCTTGTCCTCGTCAGCTGCTTCGTAAAAAGTATCTACATCTGGAGGACCCACGGGTATTCCCCCACCTTGGCTACGGTCTACCTTGTAGGCTTTCACTTCCGTATACCAACGACCATTGTACTCTCGGCTCTCTACCTCAATTCCAAGGTTAACTTGCTCGCCTACCTTTAATCCAAACTGGTCGATCTTATCTCCCCAGATGGAGATACATACTTTTTTAGGATACTGTCCTCCTGTTTCAACAATATATTCCTGCTTGCGCCAAGCATTGCCACTTTTCGAGCTTCCACTCACCTCGGGCAGCTGGGAGATAATTTTTCCGCTTAAATCCATGATTCGTTTTTTTCTGTGTAAGACTACGAAGGTAAGCATTGCCTTTTACTTTTTAAATGACTTCAACTCTTGGATTTTTTGACTTTAGAAGCCCCGGTTTTTACTCCTCCAACTTGACTAACCTTAGCAGTTCCACTCAGGCTTGAAAAATAAAAATATATTAAATACCATTTTTATGGAATAAAAAGTCGATAAAGATTTAAAATTAAAAATAAAATATTGATTTTAAGAATAATGTTGCATAGTTTGAAAATTTCGCTGTAGTTTCGAATCCTTTTTAATGCAGTTTCAACCCACACAAAAAAATCTTTTCACCTAACTCGATACTATGGCCTAGACTTTTACGTTGTTTATAAACCAACTTAAAAATGAGTAAGCAATTAGGTCCTGATGACAGTGTGTTGATCACCCTGTATCGTAATGGTAATGAAGCTGCCTTTAATCTATTAGTAGATCGGTATCAAAGTAAAGTGTTTACCACAATTTTCTTGATCGTCAAAGATCAGGATGTAGCAGAAGATTTGTTACAAGATGTATTTGTTAAGGTGGTCCACACCTTGAATTCTGACAAGTACAACGAAGAGGGTAAATTTCAGCCTTGGGTGATGCGGATTGCGCACAACCTTGCGATCGATTACTTTAGAAAGGCGAAAAGATACCCTACCATCCTCTTGGAAGATGGAAGCAATCTGCTCAATTCCTTGTCCTTTGCAGAAGATTCCTCCGAGGAGCAACGCATCAAAGAGGAGACCCTGGCTTGGGTGCGCAATTTGATAGATGAGCTTCCAGAAGCACAAAAGGAAGTGGTTATCATGCGGCATTACTTAGATTTAAGTTTTCAGGAAATCGCCGAACAAACCGGTGTAAGTATCAATACAGCCTTGGGTAGAATGCGCTATGCGCTCAACCATATTCGAAAAAAAATGAAACAAGTAAACAGTGCCTATGATAAAATCATTTACCCCAAATGACCTGATTAGATATATCTATCAGGAAATGTCGGAGGTAGAACAAGAACTCTTAATGCAAGCCTTGCACAGCGATGACGCTTTGATGCAAGAATACATTGAACTGCTGAGCACGGTGGAGTTTTTGGAGCAAGTCAACTTGCAACCTTCCGAAAAAGTAGTGAAAGCCATTAAAAAAATGGCCCAGTCTACGGGACTTCCACAAGTCTGACCTAAGGTAACCCTGCTTCGGCGGGGTTTTCTTTTTTGTTAGGCACAACCCCCACTTTTTTTTAGAATTGAATTAGTTGGTAATCCAGCGTTAAAGGTAGTCGTATCTGCTGTCAACCGTGGACCGCCTGTAGGCCGTGGCCTATCGTCTGTGGACAAGTCGCCGCATCTTCATCCATCTCCAAAAGAAAAAAGGGTTGAAGTTCTATTGCCTGAGCTGTAGGCCGTGGACCGTTAGCTGTGAACCACTTAAAACCACTTCATCATCGTAGCGATCAACTTTTTGACACGTATCCCATACGGTGGACGGAGTAAACTAACGTTATTAAATCCTATCCGCTGCTTCAACACACCTTTTTCATTGCTGAAGGCTAGAAACCCGTACTTGCCATGGGCTTTTCCAATACCACTAGTGTTGACTCCTCCAAAAGGAAGTTCGCTGTGTAAAAAATGGAGCACACAATCGTTGATCACCAGGTTGCCAGAGCTGGTCTCTGCCAAGACACGCTTTGCACGAGAGTCGTCTTTTCCAAAAAAGTACAAGGCTAGGGGCTTGGGCTGTGAATGGATTAAAGCCAAGGCATCGTTGATCTGGGTGTAGGTAAGTATAGGAAGGATCGGGCCAAAAATTTCCTCTTGAAAGACCAGCATGTCCTCACCAATCCCGGAAATCAAAGTAGGAGCAATGTACCTCGTCTCCTCGTCTAGCTCTCCTCCAGCTTCTACCTTAGCTCCTTTCTGAATTGCATCCTCCAGCATCTGCCGAATACGATCAAAGTGCTTGCCATTGATTAGTCGGGCATAGTCCTGGCTTTGCATGATTCCTTTGCCTTCGGGGTTGTAGTAGCGCGTTAAAGAAATTTGTGCCTCATTGATAAAAGCCTCTTTTTTTTCCTCTGGTACCAAAATGTAATCTGGAGCGATGCAGGTTTGGCCACAGTTTACAAACTTACCCCAAATCAATTTTTCTGCTGCATCTTTTAAGTCTGCTGAAGCATCAATAATGACGGGAGATTTTCCTCCCAATTCTAGCGTAACTGAACTTAAGTGTTGTGCTGCTGCTTGCATCACAATTTTGCCTACTTGTGGGCTGCCGGTAAAGAAAATATGGTCGAAAGGCAAGGCCAAAAGCTCCGAGGCCACCTCTTTTTCTCCCAGGCAAACTGCTACCTCATGTGGAGCAAAGAGTTCGCTCACCAGATCTTGAACGAGCTGAGCCGTATGTGGGGCGTATTCTGAAGGCTTTAGAATCGCAGGACATCCAGCTGCTAGGGCGGACACCAAAGGCCCAATGGCAAGGTTGAAAGGAAAATTCCAAGGGGAAATTAGCAAGGCCCTTCCTTTGGGCTCAGCGACTATAAATGCCGAAGTGCCGAGCATGGGAAGCGGAGTCGGTTGCGGTTGAGGCCGCATCCAAGCGCTTAGATTTTTGAGGCAATGCTTGATTTCCGAGGTTACAGGAAAAATCTCATTGAGGTCTACCTCAGGTGCTGGTTTACTGAAATCCATCCATAGTGCCTCTCGAATGTCTTCTTGGTGGCTATTGATCCAATTCAGTAGCTTAAGTAATCGTTCTTTCCGCTCTACAAGTGTGGAGGTTCTCCAAGCAATAGCCGTGGGGAGCTGGCTAGCAAAAAGTTCAGTGGGTGAAGGGCGAAAGTCAGAAAGCTTGGTCATGGTAAGAGGATTGAATAGTGATTCGCTGGTTAAGGTAGCCAGTTTTTGTAGAAAATTTGGCGATTAGTCGGGGTACTTAATCCATTCGGATTAGCTCGTTTTTGAACTATCCTGAATTAGGAGATTGAGCTGGGCCAATTCCTTTTCACTTAGATCTCTCCATTTTCCAACAGCAAGATCCAATTGAATGTGCATGATACGGATTCGTTTGAGCTGGGTGACTTGGTACCCGAGGTAGCTACACATTCGGCGAATCTGCCGATTCATCCCTTGTTTGAGAATAATCCGAAACTTAAACTTGTTGATGGCTACGACGGTACAAGGAGCGGTTACGGTATCCAAGATGGGAATACCCGCACTCATCCGCTGAGCGAAACTGGGATGGAGTGGCTTGTCCACGGTCACTACATATTCCTTTTCGTGGTTATTTTTCGATCGTAGGATTTTATTCACCAAATCCCCTTCACTGGTCAGCAGGATTAGTCCTTCGCTATCTTTATCCAGTCTTCCAATTGGGAAAATGCGTTCGTGGTGTCCAATAAAGTCGATGATGTTGTCTTTTTCCCCTAACGTATCTGTCGTCGAAACGATGCCTACGGGTTTGTTGAAAGCGATGTAGACGTGTTGTTGCTTGGGCTTCCCAACTAGTTGTCCATCTACGCGTACTTCATCCAGGGGTAAGACTTGAGTGCCCAATTCAGGAATTTTGCCATTAATGGTGATGCGGCCTTGCTCCAACAGCCCGTCCGCAGCTCTCCGAGAGCAAAACCCAACTTCGCTGAGGTATTTATTGATCCGAATGGAGGGTTCTTGACTCATAAAACTAGGCAGTACGCATTTGAACTAGCAAGTTAAAATTAAAAAAGGCTCACTGACGCGTCTTGTTTGCACTGGCCAACAAACGATCATCCACTGTTGGATCGATTGCAGCCAATAGGTTCATGACTTCGACTTTTTTCTGATTAAAAGCGGTCAGGTTGGCTTGAGAAATGGGTTCAGTTGGGGGGATGGTTTCCTTCAGCCAATCTTCTTGCTTTCCATTTTTCCAAAAACGAAAACAGAGATGAGGACCTGTCGCCAGGCCGGTGCTTCCCACATAGCCTATCACTTGACCTTGCTTTACGCGGTCTCCTCTCCTGAGATTTCTACTAATCTTAGAGAGGTGTAGGTATTGGGTGGTATAGGTTTCGTTATGCTTAATCTTTACATAGTTCCCGTTGGCAGCAGAATAACTGGCCTCTAGCACGGTTCCATCTCCTACCGTCCGTATTTCGGTTCCTGTAGGTGCGGCATAGTCGGTGCCCAAATGTGCTTTGTATCGTTTTTGTACGGGATGAAAGCGGTTTAAATTATAGCGAGAGCTGATTCGGGTGTATTTTAAGGGGTCTCGAAGAAAGGCTTTTTTGAAACTTTGACCAGCCTGGTTAAAAAAGGTAAGTTGACCATTTTGCTCAAAAGGGATGGCATGCATCTCCTCTCCTTTGTGGTTAAAATAAGCAAAATGAATTCCAGATATGGAGACCACTTTGTCTTCAATCACTTTTTCTTCAAAAACTACTTTGTATACATCCCCTTTTTGCAGGGACTGAAAATCCACCGACCATCCGTAAAGATCTGCAAACTCATCGATCAATTCGGGAGAGATTCCTTTGTCCACCATGGCATTGTACAAGGAACTGCTGATAATGCCTCCCACCTCTCGCTTACGCGTTAATGCAGGCTTTTCTGCCCGGTAAAGGGTAGCAGAGTCCAAGTTGAAGACGACAAACTCAGCAGGATTGGGTTCGTAAATAAAAAATTGTGCCTTGGATGAGTTGGGCGGAGTAATCACCGTAAATTTTTTGTCTGCGGCTATCCTGCGCACATCAAAAACTTCCTCTGATTTTTTTGCTAGTTCATCAATGATTTGGTAGGGAACATTGAAAGGCGTAAGCAGGGTGGCAAGGGTTTGATTCTTGGCAACCGTGCCTTCTACAATCTTTAGTCCGCTGACATTGATGCCATATAGAAATTTGTCTGGGTTGGAGGTGACGCTATCGCTACTGGATTGATTCTTCGAGGGAAAAAGTCCAGGAAAGAACCCCAAATCCTTTTGGTACACTAGGATGAGGACAATCGAAAAGAGTAGGGCAATGGAACCAATCCAATTTTTTTTCATTCGAACCGAATCGAGGGCAGCAGCTGACCCCTATTTTTTTGGACTACCAAACAAGCCAAAAGATGTCTTTTTTCCTAGAAAACAGGAACAAATTAGCCACTAAAGGCCTTTTTTTAACCATTTTTGACATTTTTTGCAAACAGGAATCGATCCAATTGATGGATGCTGGGACCAGCAGTTTTGGGGCTTTAGGTCAAAAAAGAAAAGAAAAATGGACTTCAACAGGTGAATCTTAGGATAGAGCTATCGTTCTCTGTCGCATTTATTTATCTTTGAACTCCCAAAAATTAGGAATAAGTCATGTTAAGAACGCATACCTGTGGCGAACTACGCCTTCATCATGTCCAACAAAAAATCACTTTGGCCGGCTGGGTACAGCGTGTCAGAAATAAAGGAGGCTTGATTTGGGTAGACTTGAGGGACCGCTATGGACTCACCCAGTTGATTTTTGAAGAGGGATCTACCGACAAAAGCCTACTCGAAAAAGCAGCCCAGCTCGGAAGAGAATTTGTGGTGCAAGCTACAGGTACGGTAGTAGAGCGAACTGCCAAGAATGATAAAATGCCAACTGGGGATATTGAAATCAAGGTAGAGGAAATTACGGTATTGAATGCCGCCAAGGTTCCCCCATTCATCATTGAAGACGATACAGACGGTGGAGATGAACTCCGCATGCGGTATCGCTACCTCGACCTTCGTAGAAATGTGATTCGTGAAAAGCTCCAGCTCCGTCACCGCATGATGCAAGAAACACGGATTTACATGGATAAGCAACAGTTTATCGAAGTAGAGACTCCTGTACTGATTAAATCCACTCCTGAGGGTGCCCGTGATTTTGTGGTGCCTAGTCGAGTCAATCCAGGCGAATTTTACGCTTTGCCTCAATCTCCACAGACTTTCAAGCAGCTGTTGATGGTAAGTGGTTTTGACCGTTATTTTCAAATTGTCAAATGCTTCCGCGACGAGGATTTGCGTGCAGACAGGCAGCCAGAGTTTACGCAGATAGACTGTGAAATGGCCTTTGTCAACCAGGAAGACATCCTCCATACCTTTGAAGGACTCGTCAAACATCTATTTCAATCCGTAAAAGGAGTGGATCTAGGTCATGTTCCACACCTGACCTACGCCGATGCCATGAAATACTATGGCAATGATAAGCCCGATTTGCGGTTTGACATGAAATTTGTGGACCTGACTGCCCTTGCCAAAGGGGCTGGTTTTCCGGTCATTGATCAAGCGGAAATTGCACTAGGGATCTGCGCCAAAGGTGCTGGAGAATATACCCGCAAGCAATTGGATGAATTAACCGAATGGGTAAAGCGACCACAAATAGGTGCCAAAGGATTGATTTATGTACGCTACCAACAAGATGGTGTACTCAAGTCTAGTGTAGATAAATTTTACACCCAAGAGCAATTGAAAACTTGGGCAGATGCTTCTGGTGCTGTTCCAGGAGATTTGATCTTGGTACTCAGTGGAGATGAAAAATCTACCCGCAAGCAACTCTCCGAGTTACGCCTAAAAATGGGAGAGGAGCTAGGATTGAGAGACCGATCCGTATTTGTACCACTCTGGGTGGTGGACTTCCCGCTTTTGGAATGGGATGAGGAATCTTCACGTTTCCATGCCATGCACCATCCCTTCACCTCACCCAAGCGAGAAGATATTCCCTTGTTGGAGTCTGATCCCGGAGCGGTACGTGCCAATGCCTATGATTTGGTAATTAATGGGGTAGAAGTAGGAGGAGGATCCATCCGTATACACGATCGCGCCACCCAGCAGCTGATGTTTACACATCTTGGGTTTACTGAGGAGGAAGCACAAAAGCAATTTGGATTTTTGTTGGAGGCCTTTGAATATGGAGCTCCTCCACACGGAGGGATTGCCTTTGGATTCGACCGACTATGTGCCATTTTTGGAGGCTCAGATTCCATTCGAGATTACATTGCCTTCCCAAAAAACAATTCAGGTAGAGACGTCATGATTGATTCACCGAGCACCTTGGCTGATGCACAGCTAGAGGAATTGTCTATTCGGGTTGCTTTGAAAAAATAGTCATACTTTCAACCGTCAACAGACGACAGCCTATTCGTTGCGAAACGAGGTTTAGAATCTAAATTTTAAAAACCAATATCGAATGCCTAACTCCTAATTATGAAGGAAGAATTTGGGATTCGTGAAGAATACGAAGTAGACTACGTTCTTTAGGAGCGGCGCAGTGTCAGCAGCCAAGTCCTTGTCTGACTTGATTTAGAATCCATACTTGGTACCTGGTACTTGGTACATTGTATTGTGGTCCGTCGTTCGTCAACTGTTGACTAATGTCAACGGCTGACGGTCCACTGTTCACTGCTAATTCTGCACACCGATTAATGCTGTTCCAAATTTGGGTGCGAAACTCAATCAAAGCACAACTTGCTATCGACCGTCAACCGTGGACTATTGACCTTATTTTTTATCCCCTACGAGATAGGAACGGATGCCCATGACAATTAATAGCTGAGCTGTGGCATAGGTACCCATGATCAGAATTCCGGCATCTTGAAAGTCATTGAAAAACCGGGCTATGGCTAGGATTCCATCTGAAATTAAAAAAAGCAGGGCTCCTATAAATACTTGCCAAAAAGAGGCGGCATTTGTTTTTTTGAAGCGTGCTCTGGCTGTAGTGACCATGCCAACTATTACTAGGATGTAGGCAATTACAGGGATTTTTAAACTACCCAAATTGGGATAGATTAAATATAATGCGAACCCAGCTAGGAGGTAAATAGGGAGGTTGTAAAAAAACGAACGGATAAAATGCCAGGAATCTAGGCGGCCTTCTGGCTGCTGTGCGAGTCGAAAACCAAAAATGTAGCACAGGTGTGCCATCAAAAATGCGCCTAATCCATAGATAAATAACTGAGGCCAGAGAAGCAAAACATCTCCCAGCCAAGAAAACAGTAGTGCGGCAAGGATGGTCTTGGCAAGGAGTGTGGATCGAATGGGTTTACTGATAAAGAAGAAAAACAGGATCAAACCCGCTAGGATAAGGGGCTTGGAATAAAATCGCATTTCATCGTTTTGCTCCAGTACAAAGCTTAAGTCTACTAAGGTGGCTAACAAAAACAGGTATAGCCAGATGATGTGTTTGTCTCTCAAGGGATGCGGTGATTTTTTACTAAAACTAAGATTAAAATTTAATCCATCACCAATCACATTGGAAATGTGGACATACTTGAAATAATATTTTGTCAAAACAATTTTAGGCGGTTATTGGTTTTGTTCGGAAACAGGGAATTCCGAAATTGAAAAAGCAATAAAAATGAAGATTTCCTGTCGAAAACTTAAAAAATATTTGGCGAGAGTGTTAAGCTTTCGTTAAAAATTGTGAAATTTGGCAAGCGAAATTTAACCTGTATTCTTAGTACACCTTTCAAATCGAGTTTAAATTTGCAAAGATTTTAAAATCAAAAACCAACTTATCAAAAACCAAACTTATGAGTCAAAATTTACTGAAGAATTTGTTGGCTGTATTTCTACTCGTGATGAGTACGGGGCTGGCAATGTCACAGGGAGTTACGACCTCCGGTATTACGGGAACAGTAACTGAGGCCAACGGACAGCCCCTTCCTGGAGCTAACGTGGTTGCTACACACCTTCCTTCAGGTACTCGCTATGGCGCTGTATCAAACGTAGAAGGTAAATATTCTATTCCAGGGATGCGTATTGGAGGTCCTTACAGACTTTCTGTATCATTCATTGGATTTTCTACACAAGATGTAGATGGCTTAATCCTTTCCCTTGGTACGTTCTCTAATGTAAACGTAACCTTGAAAGAAGATGGCCAAGAGCTCTCTGAAGTCTTGATCACAGCAGATCAAAATAGCCTTTTTTCTAGCGAGCGTACTGGTGCCAACACGGCTATCGACAACAGAGCTTTGAACAAGCTTCCAACCATCTCTAGAAGTATTAATGACTTCACTAGATTGTCTCCACAATCCAATGGTCAGTCTTTCGCAGGTCAGGATTCTCGATTGAACAACATTACAGTCGATGGTTCTTACTTCAATAACTCTTTCGGTTTGGGTTCAGGTTCTAACCCAGGTGGTAGAACAGGTGTATCGCCAATCTCCTTGGATGCAATCGAGCAAATCTCTGTAAACGTTGCTCCTTATGACGTAAGACAAGGTAACTTTACGGGTGCTGGTGTAAACACTGTAACTCGTTCGGGTACCAACGAATTCTCTGGCTCTGCCTACTATTTCACTAGAAATAACAACAACGTAGGTAAAGAAGCAGGAGAAAATCCTTTTAACCCTGGCGATTTCAGCTACAAGCAGATGGGTTTCCGTGTAGGAGGTCCAATCATTAAAGATAAATTGTTCTTCTTCGCTTCTTTTGAAGACGAAGCAGAGGCAAGACCAGGTACTACTTGGACTGCAAATACAGGATCTCAGCCAATCACTGGTAACGTAACTCGCGTATTGGCTTCAGACCTCGACGGTTTGAGCTCTTACCTAAAAAGCAAGTTTGGCTATGAAACAGGTCCTTATCAAGGATATGACAACGAAACCTTGGGTAAGAAATTTTTGATCAAGTTGGATTACAATATCAACGACAAAAACAAGTTGAGCTTGAGATACAACCACTTGGATTCCTCTACTGATGTGTTGATGTCTGGTTCTTCTTCTCTAGGTTTCGGTAACCGTAACTTCAGAGCTGAGGCCTTGAACTTCCAAAATTCTAACTACAGCATCATGGAGAATATCCGATCTGTAGTAGCAGAATTAAACACGCGTATCAATGCCAATATGTCCAATAATTTCATCATTGGATATACTTACCAGGACGAAAGCCGTGGTTATAAAGGAGAATTCTTCCCGATGGTGGATATCTTGAACGCAGGTTCTACCTACACTTCTTTTGGATTTGAGCCCTTCACTCCAAACAACGAATTGCGTTACAAGACTTTCCAAATCCAGGAAAATTTGCAAATCTTCAAAGGAAACCACACCATTACAACTGGTTTCAGCTACGAAAACTACCAGTCTGAAAACGTATTCTTCCCGGGATCTCAGTCGGTGTATGTGTACAACTCCTTGGCAGACTTCTATAAGGATGCTGATAACTTTCTTGCCAATGGCAACACTGTTCCTTCAGGTGTAACTCAGAGAAGATTCCAGGTTCGTTGGAATAATATCCCAGGATCTGAGAAGCCAATCCAGCCTTTGGAAGTAAACTATGGTGGTGTCTTCATTCAGGATGAATGGCAGGCAAGAACCAACTTGAAATTGACAGCTGGTTTGAGAGTGGATGCGCCTTTCTTTGAGCAGACTGCGCTTAGAAATAAGGAAATGGAAACTTTCTACTTCAGAAACCCAGCGGGTGCTTATGTAAACTTCAGAACAGATGAACTACCTGAAGCCAATCTTTTGTGGTCTCCACGAGTAGGTTTCAACTGGGATGTTTTCAATAACCAGAAGACACAAGTCAGAGGTGGTTCTGGGGTATTTACTGGCCGACCAGCATACGTATGGATTTCCAATCAAGTAGGTAATAACGGTATCTTGACCGGTTTTGCACAGTTGGATAACACCACTACTCGCCCTTTCAACCCAGATCCTAATAAGTACAAGCCTACCGAGGTTTCAGGTGCACCGGCATCTTCTTATGAGCTAGCATTGACTGAGAAAAACTTTAAGTTCCCTCAGGTATGGAGAACAAACATCGCAGTAGATCAGCAGTTGCCTGAAGGGATCATCGCTACAGGGGAATTCATCTACAACCAAGATGTAAACGGTGTAGCGTATTACAATGCCAACTTGCCAGTTCCATTCTCCCAATTTACTGGGAATGACAACCGTGCGAGATGGAATGCGCCTTCCAACCCCAACCGTATCAATGCCAAAATCCCTAATGCGGTAACCTTGTCTAACCAAGCTGTTGGATACTCATGGGTAGCTTCTTTCTCTTTGGAGAGACCATTTACGAATGGACTATTCTTGAAAGCTGCTTACAGCTACGGAGAGTCTAAAAATACAGTAGATCCAGGATCTATTGCATCAGGAACATGGTTTGGTAATCCAGTGACTAATGATCCAAATAACCCAGGTTTGGGATATTCTTCCAACTTCATGGGCCACAGAGTATTTGCTACTGCATCTTACTCTAAGGATATCTTCAAGTTTGGAAACACTTCAGTTTCCATCTTCTGGGAAGGTAGAACAATCGGTAACGCGAGTTACGTGGTGGGTGGTGACTTGAACAATGATGGTGGTACTGCCAATGACTTGATCTACATCCCTGCAACTAAAGCAGAAATGAACTTCCAGGCATTTACAGCAAGCGGTAAAACTTTCACTGCCGCCGAGCAAGCAGATGCGTTCGAAGCATACATTCTTCAGGACAGGTACTTGAGCGCCAATAGAGGCGGATATGCTCAAAGAGGTGCAGTGATCATGCCAATGGTATATCGTGCTGACCTTTCTTTTGCGCAGCAGTTGTTTACCAACATCGGAGGCAAAAGAAATACCTTGGAATTCCGTGTGGATATTTTGAACGTAGGCAACTTGCTTGATTCTGACTACGGTGTAGGCAAGACCTTTAACTCTACGCAGCCGCTTGTAGTAGGAACTCCTTCTACTAGTGCAGATGGAAGACCTCAGTACAGATTCCGTAACATTGGCCCAAGCTTGATTACTGAAACGTACAGAGCCACCGCTGGTGTAGCTGACGTTTGGAGAATGCAGTTTGGTTTGAGATACATCTTCAACTAAGCATCAATTCCTATTATATGGAAGCGCCCCGAACCTCGGGGCGCTTTTTTTTGTTATAGCTATTGTGCTTCGTTACTCTTTGATTTTTGGGTTTTAAGGGGATATCCCTCCTATTTTCCATTGATGGTAAGGATTTGCCATCCTTATGTTTTCTAAAGAACTGTTCGGAAACTAGGATATATTTGTATCTAATTGGAGAGTTATTCTCCCTATTTTCATTCCTGTATGTTATACTTTAAGCAATTTCTTCATTCTCAAAGTAGCGAGTGGGTCGTATTTATCCACGGCGCAGGAGGGAGCTCTGCGGTATGGCATAAACAGCTGCGGGATTTTCAGAAAGATTTTAACCTGCTCTTGATTGACCTTCGCGGCCATGGTAAATCAGCAGAAATGCCTGAAGCCATCTGGAAGCAGCAATACACTTTTGAGGCTGTCACCAAAGATATTTTAGAGGTATTGGATCACCTCAAGCTTCCTCCAGCACATTTTATGGGAGTTTCTTTGGGTACCATTTTGGCAAGACAGCTTGCAGAGATGGCTCCAGCACGGGTCAAATCCCTAGTGATGGCTGGAGCAGTTACTCGGTTGACTATCCAAAGTAGACTTTTGGTGTTCCTCGGCAACACCTTTAAGCGAATCATTCCGTACATGTGGTTGTACCGACTTTTTGCTTTTGTAATCATGCCTCGAAAACAACATGCAGAGTCACGCAACCTCTTTATTCATGAGGCTCAAAAACTCTGTCAAAAAGAGTTTATTCGCTGGTTCAAATTGACAAAAGACATCAATCCCCTGCTGCGGTATTTCAAGGAAAAAGACCTAGGAATTCCTACACTCTACGTCATGGGAGATCAAGATGTGATGTTTTTGGAACCAGTCAAAAATTTAATTCGTGTACATAGGCATTCGATTCTCCGTGTTTTGGATACCTGTGGGCACGTTGTCAACGTAGAAAAACCAGAGGAGTTCAATCAATTATCTCTGGACTTTATAAAAAACCAACAGTAACTGCCTATTCTTCCAATGAAAAAACAAACCAAAATCTTTCTTGTTCTTGGCATCATTTTGCTACTAGCGGTAGCTTATTTTTATCCAAGACTTGGTACGCAACCGAATGGTGAAGGTGCTGCACCTGCTGGCCAAAAAGGAGGGGGAAATGCGGAGCCATTAGTGGTGAATGTAATTCAACTCAAAAAGGAGACCCTCAATAACCAGTTGCAAGTGTCAGGGACCATCTTACCGAATGAATCGGTAGATATCAAGCCAGAAATTAGTGGTTTGGTTACCAAAGTGAATTTTAAGGAAGGTCAATACGTGACTAAAGGTTCTCCGTTGGTTTACCTCAATGACAATGAACTTCAGGCGCAGTACCAGCGCTTGCAATACACCCAAAAATTGGTTCAGACCCAAGAATCAAGACAGAAGCAGCTCTTAGCCCGAGAAGCAATTAGCCAAGAAGAGTACGATATCGTGCTGAATCAATACAATACTGCCCTTTCGGACATCAAGTTGGTTCAAGCGCAATTGGAGAAGACCGTGATCCGCGCACCCTTCAATGGACGATTGGGCCTTCGTCAAGTTTCCGAAGGAGCGGTAATCAATGCTTCCAATGTCATCGTAAGTATTGTCAATATTGACCCAATCAAATTGGAATTCTCCATTCCTGAGCGCTATGCAGGTCTTGTGAAAGAGGGATCATCCATCTACTTCAGTAGTGAATCGTCTACCGAAGAGGTAGAAGGAAAAGTATATGCCTTTGAGCCTCAAATAGACGCAGCTACGCGAACTATCAAATTAAGAGCGCAAAGCCCCAACAAAAGCGGTAAATACCTGCCTGGGATGTTTGTAAAGATTCGATTTGTGTTGGATGTCAAAGAAGATGCCCTATTGGTTCCAGCTGAATCTGTAATTCCAGAATTATCTGGCTACAAGGTGTTTGTAGTAGGAGCAGATGGAAATGCAGAGCAGCGGATGATTGAAATCGGTACGCGAACAGATACGCAGGTTCAAGTTATCTCCGGATTGAAGGAAGGAGACTTGGTGCTTACTACCGGTGTAATGCAAGTCAGACAGGGCATGCCTGTCAAGCCTACAACCATTAACTAAGCAATCTCATGGCTAGTCTTTCAAGTATAAGTATCAAAAGGCCTGTATTGGCCATAGTGATGTCTTTGGTAATTCTAATTTTCGGAGGGATAGGAATATCACTTTTGGGGGTTCGAGAATATCCTTCTGTAGATCCTCCGGTTATCAATGTGAGTACTTCTTATGTAGGAGCCAATTCTGACGTCATTTTGGCGCAAATTACAGAGCCCCTTGAAGAGCAAATCAATGGAATTCAAGGAATCAAATCCCTAAACTCTACGAGTGCAGATGGGAGAAGTAATATTACGGTAGAATTTGAGGTAGGTGCTGACCTCGAAGCTGCAGCAAACGACGTAAGGGACAAGGTTTCTGGTGCACAACGCAGTCTTCCACCGGATGCTGACCCGCCGGTAGTTTCTAAGGCTGATGCAGATTCTCAGCCCATTGTGGGCGTGAATGTAAAAAGCGATAGTAGGAGCTTGCTAGAACTTACCGAAATTGCGGATAACGTGTTTAAAGAACGCTTGCAGACTATCCCTGGAGTAAGTAGGGTACAGATTTGGGGTGAAAAAGAATATGCCATCCGATTGCGGATGGATCCTCTCAAAATGGCCTCCTATGGAATCACACCCATGGATGTTTTAAGCAAAATCCAAACAGAAAATGTAGAACTTCCTTCCGGAAGAATCGAAGGGCAAAGCATCGAGCTTTCTGTTCGGACAAAAAGCCGTTTGAGCTCCCCTCAAGAGTTCAATGAATTAATCATCAAGGAAAGCGAAACAAACCTAGTTCGCTTCCAAGATATCGGTACCGCAGAGCTTTCAGCGCTGAATGAAAAAACCCTTCTTCGACGGGATGGAGTGCCGATGGTAGCCGTGGTGTTGGTCCCTCTTCCTGGGTCCAACAACATTGAAATTGCGGATGAGTTTTACAAGCGATTGGAGTTTATCAAAAAGGACTTGCCTGCTGATATTGGAGTAGAACTTGGATTTGACGGTACTTCCTATATCCGACAGTCAATTTCTGAGGTGGAAGAAACCATCATCACTGCTTTTATTCTTGTGGTGGCGATTATTTTTCTTTTTCTCCGAGACTGGAGGACTACTTTTATTCCTGTAGTCACTATCCCCATTTCCTTGATTGGGGTATTTTTCATCATGTATTTGATGGACTTTTCCATCAATGTGCTTACCCTATTGGGCATCGTGCTGTCGATTGGGTTGGTTGTCGATGATGCCATTGTGGTATTGGAAAATATTTATGCTAGAATTGAAAAGGGAGAAAAGCCCATGGAGGCTGCTGCCAAAGGTTCAGAGGAAATATTTTTTGCAGTAATTGCTACCACTGTTGCCCTTGCGGCAGTTTTCCTTCCCGTAATTTTCTTGACGGGGACGACAGGAAGGCTGTTTCGAGAATTCGGAATAGTAGTAGCTGGCTCGGTAATCATCTCTGCTTTTGTGGCCTTGACGATGACTCCTATGTTAAGTGCGAAAATGCTTAAGCATCGCAGCAAGCAAAATGCATTCTATCGATTTACCGAACCCTTCTTTGTTTGGCTAAATGAAGCTTATGAGGCAGCGCTCACAAAATTCATGAAGGTCAAATGGGTATCTTTTCCCATTATCCTTGTTATGGGATTGGGGATTTATTGGTTATTTACCAACCTTCAAACTGAGCTTGTTCCGATGGAGGACCGCTCCGAATTGCGAATCAACATGACTGGCCCCGAGGGAGCTACTTTCTCTTTTATGGATCAGGTCATCACCAACTTGAATACACAGCTTCAGAAGGAAATTCCGAAATCGGAGGTTGCTAGTATTACAAGTATGACCTCTCCTGGATGGGGTACTGCTAATACCAACTCGGGATTTATTCGTCTCATGTTGACGGATGCATCCCAGCGGTCTCGTACCCAGCAGGAAATCTTTACCCAAATCAATGGCTCTCTTAAAGGGGTAACTGCCGTACGTGCTTTTGCCCAGCAGCCAGCTTCCATTGGAGACCGTCGTGGAGGTTTGCCTGTTCAATACGTGATTCAGGCCCCTACCTTGGAAAAATTAAAAGCGGTCATTCCGAAGTTTATGGAGAAGGCTGCACAGAATCCGGCCTTCATTTTTACAGATATCAATCTAAAGTTTACTAAGCCTGAATTGGAAATTGAAATTGACCGGGAGCGAGCAAGGAATATGGGCGTATCTGTTCAAGAGATCGCGCGTACGCTTCAATTGTCTTACTCTGGACAGCGATTTGCCTATTTCATCAAAGGTGGCAAGCAGTACCAGGTAGTGGGTGAGATGCAACTTCAGGACCGAAATGAACCAGTGAACTTGCGCATGCTCTACGTTCGAGGAGATAATGGACAGCTAGTTCAATTGGATAACTTGGTGCGTGTAGTAGAGAAAAGTACGCCTCCACAACTTTATCGATTCAATAGATTTGTGAGTGCCACCGTTTCAGCCAACTTAGCAGATGGTGTGACTATTGGTGCAGGCTTGGATGAGATGGACAAAATTGCTGCTGAGGTATTGGATGATTCCTATGCAACGGACGTTTCTGGACCTTCCAAGGAATTTAGAGAAAGTTCAAACAGCTTGTTGTTTGCCTTTATTTTTGCTTTGGTCTTAATCTACTTGGTCCTTTCTGCTCAGTTTGAAAGTTTTACTGATCCATTGACGATCATGTTTACGGTACCTCTGGCCATTTTTGGTGCTTTGGCTACGCTCTGGGTATTTGATTTTACACTCAACATTTTTAGCCAAATTGGAATCATCATGCTCATAGGTTTGGTGACCAAAAATGGAATTTTGATTGTCGAGTTTGCCAATCAGCGTAAAGAAGAAGGAATGGATGTTGAAGAGGCTATTTTTGGGGCGGCAGTATCTCGTCTTAGGCCGATTTTAATGACTAGCATGTCTACGATCTTAGGAATTTTACCTATTGCTTTGGCTTTAGGTGCTGGGGCGGAAAGCAGGGTGCCAATGGGAGCTGCAGTTATTGGAGGCCTTGCCTTTTCTACGGTATTGACGCTCTTCGTTATTCCTGGGGTGTATACCTATTTAACTTCCAAAAAAGGCGTTTTAGCCAAAACAGTATGAAAATAGGAACATTTTTGCTTGTATTCTTGCTACCGGTTCTATCGGTATGGGCTCAAGTACAAGAACCACTTGATCTTGAGAAAGCACTACAATTGGGTTTGGAGAATAATCTCCAAGTCAAAATTGGAGTTGAAAACCGGAACCTGCGAGAGCTTGATAAAAAAATTGCTGCAGGAAGTTTATTCATGCCTTCCCTTAATGCAAATTACCTACGTTCTTTTGCTACTGAAGACGTGACTCAGACTTTTGTCAGCGATCCTAAAAACCCTAGAGAAATCGATGCAGCAAAATCCAAAAATAAAGCCTACAGCTTTGTAGGTATTTATGGATTTAGACCAGAGTCCTTTCTGACTATACGTCGACTTGGGGTGCTGGAAGAAATAAGTGATTTGGATGCAAAAGTCATCGTCGAAAATACCGTTGCTGGAATTTCCACTGCCTATTACCGTTTAATTTTGGAATTGCAGCGGCTCAAAGTATTGCAGGAAACCTTACGATTAAGTAAAGCGAGGTTGGAAATCGCTCAGGCGCAATATGATCTGGGCGGAGCTGGGAAAAGAGATTTTCTCGCAGCTCAAGTGGACTACAATGGGGATTCCAGCTTATTGATGACTCAGTACCAAGTCATTCAGAATGCGCGAGTCAACTTAAATGAATTGCTCGCAGCGGATCCTGACACCAATTTCTTGATTCAGGACAGTACCATTACCATTGGAGAACGATTGGCTCTTGAGACACTCTACGAAAGTGCATTTTTGGAGAATAAGCTCCTGCTTGTCAACCAACGAAATAACAACGAGGCGTTTCTTAGAATTAAGGAACTCCAAGCCTCAAGACTACCTGGTATCAACCTGAATTCAAGTTTCAACAATTCTGTATTTAATTCAGATGCCGGCTTTTTGATTCAAAACGAAAGACAAGGCCTCAACTATGGAGGTTCCATCACTTTCAATTTGTTTAGTGGACTTACCCTTAATCGACGGATCCAAAGTGCGAAGGTGAATCAGCGAATTCAAGACTATTCCTTGGAGCAATACGAAAACCAACTAAAGTCAGATATTCAACGTGCTTACAACACCTATGATAATAACTTAGGGTTACTCTCCATAGAACAGACGAATTACCAAGTAGCCAAGGAGAATTCAGAAATTGCATTGGAACGATTTCGGTTAGGCATTGCTTCCTATCTTGAGTTTAGAGACGCGCAAGTCAACCTCCTTTCAGCAGAAAACAGGCTTATCACCTCTATTTTTCAGATCAAGCAACAAGAGATTGAGCTGCTTCGTTTGTCAGGAAAGATCTTCTTCGCCAGCAGCCTGGAACCCTTTGAGGTCCCTGTTAATTAAAAAATTAAAGAGGCTAAGGCCTCTTTTTTTTGGTCACGAAAAAAATACAGAATATAATTTGGCATAGGCTTTGCCAAGTATACCCAAACTAGGAGCATTGCTGTTCAGAAATGGGAAAAAAGAAAGCGGTTTTACTTGCTGTAGTAGTAGCATTTTTGATTGGAGGGACGATTGGCTACCTCAATAACTGGTTTATCCAGCCTTCAAAACAGGAATTTATTCTTGATAAAGAAGGCATTTTATCCCGCGGTAGCTTGCGTGTTGCAGTGGACAACAATTCCAGCAGCTTTTATATTTACCGAGGAAGAAGAATGGGCTATGAATACGAGCTCCTCTTAGATCTTGGTAAAGAATTGGGAGTTCAAATCGAATTTGTGGTTGTTTCTGACATTGATGAAGCCTTTACCAATTTAGAGGAGGGCAAAGTGGATTTGATAGCGATGAACGTAACACAGAATGCTGAGCGTGAGAGCTTTGTATCCTTTACCGAATCACTTGGCACGATCAGTACGGTACTAGTGGGGAGAAAAAAGGTAACCTCTTGGGATAGCCTTGGAAAGGACACCGTAGTCGTTCGTAAAGGGGCTTTATACAGGAACCAACTTGAGCAGGTAAAAGATTCACTCCGCCTTGAGTTTACGATCCTTGAGGTACAAGACCACGAAGAAACCTTGCTAGATCGCGTCTATGAGCAGGAATTGCGCTGGACCGTTGCAGAAAAGAATGTAGCGCAAACCAACGCAACTTACTACGATGAACTTCAGCTTGGATTGGAGGTATCCAAAGAGGAGCCTGTGACCTGGGCCCTGCGTAGTACCTCTACAAATTTGCTCGAAGCAGTGAATAGTTGGCTTGTGGAAAAAAAGAAGGTGTTTATTCCACGTACCTATGCGAGATATTTTTTGAATTCAAAAAATCAATATGAACGTACCACAAACACATTTTCTTCGCTTGGGGGAAACAGAATATCCATTTACGATAAAATCATCCAAGAAAACGCACAAACTTTAGGCTGGGATTGGCGTCTACTGGCAGCCTTGGTCTACAAGGAGTCAAGATTTGATACCACTGCCCTTTCCTATGCTGGAGCTCAGGGATTATTGCAGTTGATGCCGGTGACGCTAGAGCGATTTGGGGTGACCAATCCCAATGATCCTGAAGAATCTTTGAAAGGAGGAGTAAAGTACTTACAGTACTTGGATAAATTCTGGTTGGAACGAGTCCCTGAAACGAACGAGCGAATTAAGTTTATTTTAGCTTCTTATACCATTGGACAAGGCCACGTGGAGGATGCCTGGAGGTTGACCTTGAAGTATCGAAAAAATACCCAAAGCTGGCAGGAAGTTTCCAACTTTTTGAATCTAAAAAGCGATCCTAAATACTACAGGGATCCAGTGGTAAAAAGTGGTTATGCCAAAGGGCACATCGCAGTTAAGTATGTACGAGATGTGCTGGCTTTATTTAAATCCTACAAGGACTTAGTTGATCCATAATCTTAATGCAGCTCGAATAGCCCCTCTATTTCTACAGGGATATTGTCTGGTAAGGAGCCCATTCCTACGGCTGAGCGTACACCAATGCCCATTTCTTTTCCCCAAACTGCAGCAAAGAGTTCACTGCAGCCATTCATGACATAGGGGTGTCTTTCAAACGAAGACACACAGTTGACCATCCCTAATACCTTAATCACCCGTTTTACTTTGTCCAAAGAGCCAATCGATTCCTTAATTGTGGCCAACATGGCTAGCCCTACTTGTCTTGCCGCAAGTTTGCCCTGCTCGATATCCAGATCTTCACCGATTCTACCAATGATCAAACTTCCGTCCTGAGTCACGGTTCCATGTCCAGAGAGGTATAGAAAATTACCTACCACTAAGCTGGGCATATACACCCCTAGAGGTTTTGGAGCTGGAGGAAGGATCAAGCCAAGCTGTGCGAAATTTTGTTCAGGACTAGTCATATAGTATTGCTGTTGGAATAGTGATTCAATTATAGGTGTGCAATTGGTTCTACGTATGCTAAAGTATGAATTTTCAGAGGAGTCAACTCCCTTTTTGAATTTAGATAATCAGATCGAGTAGAAGTACCCCGCCCAACCCAGCAACAGCAACCACAGTTTCCATCAGTGTCCAAGAGCGTAGGGTGTCTTTGATGCTCAAGTTGAAGTATTCTTTAAACATCCAGAAGCCCCCATCGTTGAAATGAGAAAACACCAGGCTCCCCGCCCCAATAGAGAGCACTAATAAATTGGGGTCTACGTTTAGTGTTGGCACCAGGGGAGCGATAATCCCTGCCGTAGTCAGGCCGGCTACAGTAGCGGAGCCCACAGCAACCCGGATCACAGCGGTGATCAACCAAGCCAATACTAGTGGGTGCATGTCCCAGGATTGTATTCCCTCAGCCAGCTCCATACTCACCCCAGAATCTGTAAAAATCTGTTTCAAAGCACCTGCACCTGCAACAATTAGCAAGATCATCGAAATATCCTTTGTAGCAACCGTATAAATATCCATTAACTGCGTCATGGACTGCTTTCTGCGTAGGCCTAGGGAAAAGGTGGCAAATCCTACCGAAACTAGCATTACCACACTGGGGTTGGCTAGGAAGTTGAGAAGAGGCCGTAAGGGATCTTCTATAGCTACTGACATGGATAGCAGGGTAGTAATCACTAGCAGAATTACAGGAAGCAAAGCGGTCAATACACTGTTTCCAATGCCTGGAAGCTCAGACTCGGGCTTGGGATCTGCTTGAAATGTTTTTAAAGGAGTTGCCTGAATATTTTTGAGAAAGGGAGCCAGTAATGGTCCCGCAAGGATGATGGTCGGAATAGCAATAATTCCTCCGTAAAGAAGTGTGAGCCCCATATTGGCTCCAAACTGACCCACCAAAGCTGCTGGTGAGGGATGTGGAGGAAGAAATCCGTGGGTGACCGATAAGGCAGCAAGTAAGGGCAAGCCCACATACACCGCAGGCAATTTGTATTGGTAGGAAAGGGTGAAAGCTAACGGCACGAGCAGTACAAATCCTACATTGTAAAATAAGGGAATGCCCACGACTAGGCCGGTTAAGGCCATGGCCCAGGTGATGTATTTTTCACCAAAGACCCCCATCAAGAAACCCGCAATTCGCTGGGCAGCCCCACTTTCAGCAACCAGTTTGCCCAACATGGCTCCAGTGACAATGACAATAACCAAGTCTCCCAACAGTGCTCCCATTCCTTTTTGAATGGAGCTGGCTACCTGGTCTGCGGGTAAGCCCAATAAAAAACCAGCAGCAATTGCGGAAATTAAAAATGAGAGGAAGGGATTCAGCTTGGCCCAGACGATCAGCAAGACCAATAGGGCAATGGAAAGAAATACAATGAGTAAGGTCATGGGGTTAAATGGGCTCGTAGTCCAAGAAAGTTAGGGAAATCTTCGAAAATCCCTTGGCAAGCAATTCAAAATGTTAAACTGCAGGCTCTTAAATTTCCCATCCAACCTAGGATTTACGATTTCGATTTGAATTGGGAAAGTTTCTCCATGACTTGGAGTTATGTTAGTTCTGAGGGGAAGTACCGTGGCTTCTCTAAAGCTGCCCATGGTCCATTCATGTCCAGAAAGATCTTCCCATTTGACTCTTCTCCTGGCCCAAGGGAAATTTTCTGCTACTCCTTGAAGCGGAATTCCGGGTCCAAGTTGTCCCCGCTTTACCAGTCTGAGGTCTTCTACCTTATCGAACAGGAGGCTGTCAGCAGCCATGCGAAATTCAAGCTCTCCTTTGCCAAGCACGGGGTCTACCGAAATTTTAAAGTGACTATTTAGCTGATATAAAATGAGCGTTCCATCCACATCTTGAAAATTGGCGTCATGGTTGGCCCCTGCCTCCTCCATAAATTCGATACGCAATTCTCCTCCAGCAGAGTGGGAGCCTAGAAGTTGAAGCCAGCGCTGACCTCCATTTACAAGGTCTTCAAAGGGGAAGGTTGAGGAACTTTCGGTGAGGGTGGCTGGAATCCCAAAGTAAGTCAAGTGTCCCAATCGCTTCCAGTTTCCCCCTAGGTAGTTGTAAGTGCCAGTTTTAGAGCTATTGAGGCTTAGGTTAAATCCTTGAAAGTCAATACTGCCTTCTTCCATCGTCAGATCTTTTTTCAAATTGAGGTTGCTATGGAGGGTAACCACACCGCTAGGTTTAGTGAGGCTAAGCGATTCAAGAAGTAAATTGTTGCTGTGCAGCTCCTGGTTTTCTGGGCCACTAAGCCTGAGGTGTGTGGAGGCTAGCCGAAATTGTCCTTGACCTGCTTGAATCATATTTCCCTGGAGGATGAGCTGTGGAGGAAGCATCAAATCTTCCGCTCCCTGTAAGGTCAGGTGCCTAAGTTGAATGGGTTTGGAGGACAGGGGAAAGCTGCTGGAGAGAAAGGTGCCGGGCCCTTGTTGGGGATTAAAAATTACAGTGCCCTCGAGGATGTAAGTTGCTGCTTCAATCCTGGGTGTCTGCCCAAGTAAAAGGAGTGTTGCATCCTGCTGTAGGTCAAAAAGTAGTGCTGGATTGTTTCCGCTTGCGTTGCGATTGATTAAATGGGCATTGCATTCCGAATAATACCTGGCACCGGCTTCTACGGTGACTGTTCCAAATGGCCCAGATCCGTATTGTGCAGACTCGGTATTGAAAGAAAGGGTGAAGCAAGGTAATGCGCTGATGGTAGCATCATTTTTTTGATGGAGGGTACCCGATCGAATCTTGAAGAAAAGCGCTTTGAAGGGAGCAAGAAGAGTGAGTTCCTGATTGGGGCCTGGATCAAAGATCACACCAAATCGACTTTGGGTGGTTTGTGCGCTCCAGCTCGTTTTTTCCACAATCACTCTACTATCGCCTTTGAAGGTCAAGGTGCTGCTGGGTGAATCCCCGATCCAGTTTTGACTATTCCATGCACCTCGAGGAAGGCCAGGGATGGTACCTGAAAACCCAGCTAGTACCCCGTAGACATCTAGGTTAAACCCATTTAAGTTTAATTTTTGTCCCGCGCCGGTCCCTGAAAAGAGGAATAAATTTTTGACAGCCCCAGTAGCGGTAAGCCGTAGTGTATGTGTTCGGTCTACGTAGATGTCTGTTGCTGCTCCCGGGACCTGTGTAGCATCGTTCCAGCTGAATCCATCCCAAACTTCCCAAGTTGAAGGTTGGTTAAAATCTCCGGAGGCTCGGGTTTTGTAGGCACCAATTTCTTGACCATAGCAGGGGTTTAGAAAGAGAAGCAAGGATACAACTGCTAGGAATATGCCGTATATTGTGCGCTGAAAATGGAGCCCAGATGGGAATAGGAGATTGAAAAAAATATCCATTGGAAAGTAGTTTAAAAAGTAATTCAAGTTAAAAAATGATGGCGAAATACAAACTAGGATTCCTCCTAATTCTTTTGAGCTTCATAGGGCTAAATCCTGCGAAAGCACAATTTTGGGAAGTAAGTTTGCTAACCGCAGATCCAGGAACGGAGCTGTACTCTTCCTTTGGGCACAGTGCCATCCGCCTACGTGAAATCGGTCCGGACGGTAGAGACCTAGTCTTCAACTTCGGCACCTTTGACTTTGATACGCCTAATTTTTATGGAAAGTTTGCCACAGGCAAGCTCAACTACATGCTCAGTATAGTTCCTTACGATCGTTTTATTATAGAATACGATTACTACAAGCGTGGGCTTCGGGAGCAGGTTTTGGATTTGAATCAAGAGCAAAAAGACTTTCTCCTGCAGCACTTGGATGCACAATACGCTCCCGAAAGACGGTTTTACAAGTATGATTTTTTCTACAACAACTGTGCAACTAAAATCCGAGATGCTTTTGATATAGCGATTGGAGATCAGTTGGTGTGGTCTGATTCTGTAGCAGAGGAGAAGACCTTTCGGAATTTGATTGATGAATTTGTACTGCCTCTCCCTTGGGCAGATTTTGGAATTGACCTCGCGCTGGGTGCTGTGATTGATCGCCCTGCGACGGAACTAGAAAAGCAGTTTTTGCCCACCTACATGGAGCAGGCATTTGCGAATGCGACCATTGTTGAAAATGGAGTTTCCCGACCCTTGGTGAAACAAAGTCGAGTGCTTTTGGAGTACCCGAAAGAAGAGGCTCAACAGTCTCTCTTGAACCCTTTGGTGATTTTCTGGCTTTTAACTTTGGTGTTTGCAGCATTGACCTTCTATGGTTTCAAGAAAGGCAAGATGATGAAAGGGCTTGATGTCGCTCTTTTTGGCACAATCGGAATCCTAGGGTTAGTGGTTGCCTTCCTTTGGTTTTTTACGGATCATTCCGCTACGGCTTGGAATTGGAATATCCTCTGGGCTTTCCCTGGGCACCTGGTGTTGGTTTGGGGATTGGTTGCCCGCCCCAATGCGACCTGGATTTCTTCCTACTTGTTATTTGTAATGGGAGCGACAGTCATGACCCTGTTGTTCTGGATGTTTGGCATGCAATCCTTCTCCCCTGCATTAATTCCGATTCTATTGCTCATCCTGTTGCGTGCCAACTTTCTATTTTACAATCGTAACAAGGAGGACTAAGCAGGCTCCAACTAAGTTGGGAGTTACCTAAACCTTTTTACCCCTAATTGGTGTTGGAGATACGCTATGGAATTTAAACTTACCTCAGATTATAAGCCAACAGGAGATCAGCCACAAGCCATAAAAGAGCTGGTATCGGGGTTGAAAGCCGGCGATAACGCACAGGTATTGCTAGGGGTGACCGGATCGGGAAAGACCTTTACCATTGCGAATGTCATTCAACAAACCCAAAAGCCCACACTGGTCCTGAGCCATAATAAGACCTTAGCTGCCCAGCTTTACGGAGAATTCAAACAGTTTTTTCCCGAAAATGCAGTCGAATATTTCATTTCCTATTACGACTACTACCAGCCAGAAGCCTTTATTCCTAGTTCAGGCACCTACATTGAGAAAGACCTCAGTATCAATGAAGAGATCGAAAAGCTTCGCTTGAGCGCCACTTCTGCCCTACTTTCTGGACGTAGGGATGTGATTGTGGTGGCCTCAGTTTCCTGCATTTATGGCATTGGCAATCCGGAAGAATTCGGTAAAAACATTTTGCGCCTCCAGGAAGGAGATCGAATCCCAAGAAACCAGCTTCTATTTAAGTTGGTGGACATCTTGTACAGCCGTACCCAACAAGACTTGACGCGCGGCACTTTTCGGGTTAAAGGAGACACGGTTGATGTCTACGTGGCCTATGCAGATTTCGCTTACCGCATCATTTTTTGGGGGGATGAAATCGAAGCCATACAGCGAATTGAACCCAGTACAGGGAAGAAGCTTTCGGATGAGAAGATCATTTCCATTTTTCCCGCCAATTTATTCGTAACAGGCAGAGATACCATTGATACGGCCATCCATGAAATCCAGGATGACTTGATGGCACAGCTTAGCTTTTTTGAGAAGGAGGGCAAATTTTTGGAAGCAAAAAGGCTGCAGGAGCGTACCGAATTTGACTTAGAGATGATTCGGGAATTGGGCTATTGCTCTGGGGTAGAAAACTACTCGCGCTACTTTGACCGTAGAAAGCCTGGCACACGACCATTTTGCTTGCTGGACTATTTTCCAGAGGATTACCTACTTGTGATTGATGAAAGTCATGTGACGGTGCCTCAGGTTCGAGCAATGTGGGGAGGTGACCGATCTAGAAAAGTCAATTTGGTGGACTATGGTTTTCGATTGCCCTCTGCTTTGGACAACCGACCACTTAAGTTTGAGGAGTTCGAGCAGCTAATCAACCAGATTGTCTACGTGTCGGCTACACCCGCAGACTATGAATTGACCTTAACAGAAGGGGTAGTCGTGGAGCAAATCATCCGACCCACTGGGCTTTTGGATCCTACAATTGAGGTAAGGCCAAGTTTGAATCAGCTGGATGATTTGTTGGAAGAAATCGACCAGACCATCAAAAATGAGGCTCGGGTCTTGGTAACTACTTTGACGAAGCGAATGGCTGAAGAGCTTCAAAAATATCTGGAACGTGCCGGGGTAAAGTCGCGGTACATCCACTCGGAAGTCAAAACTTTAGATCGGGTAGAAATTCTTCGAGAGTTGCGACTAGGCGTTTTTGACGTATTGGTGGGGGTCAATTTGCTTCGAGAGGGATTGGATTTGCCAGAAGTAGCCTTAGTTGCTATTCTGGATGCCGATAAAGAGGGATTTTTAAGGAATGAACGCTCCCTTGTGCAGACGATTGGTCGTGCTGCCCGAAATTCCGAAGGTCGGGTGATCATGTATGCCGACCGGATTACGGATTCGATGCAAGCGGCCATAGATGAAACCAAGCGAAGACGAGCGCTTCAGATTGCCTACAACCTCGAACATAGCATCACCCCGACGACGGTCATCAAGTCTCGGGAAAAGATCATGGGCCAAACGAAGGTGGCAGATTCCAAGAAAAACCCAAAAATGTATGCAGAGCCTATGCCAGGGGAAGCTTTCTTGGTGGCAGACCCCGTGGTACAGTACCTCAGCACCGAAAAATTGGAGAAGCTCATCCAGCAAACGCAAAAGGGCATGGAAAAAGCGGCAAAAGAATTGAACTTCATGGAGGCTGCGCGGTTGAGAGATGAGTGGATGGCTCAAAAGAAGCGATTAGAAGAACTGAACCGAGGCATCTAAACGACTCGAACGCACCACTATGACCCTTCAAGAAGTAAAAGAATTGGCAATTAAGGGTGAAGGACTCCAAATTGAATTCAAAAAAAAGGCGGCCTATCCTGAAAAAATTGTGCGAGAGGTCATTGCTTTAGCTAATACTCAGGGAGGAACCTTGTTGATAGGGGTGGACGATGATGGCACCGTCAGTGGGCAGCGCTTCATTGAAGAGGAGATTTTTGTGATGGATAAAGCCATCCGAACCCTTATTTTCCCTCCCTTGCAGGTGGAGGTAGCTACCGTAAAATTATCTGAGAAAAAAGGGGTGGCAGTCTTCCGAATTCCCCATAGCCCAGATCGCCCTCATTATTTATGGGCCGAGGAAAAGAAAGTTTCCTACATCCGGGTGCAAGATCGAACCGTTCAAGCTAGCCGAGAAGTGTGGGAGCTCCTTCGAAAAAGTAGAGTTCCTAGGGATACCGTTTTTACCTACGGAAAAAAGGAGGAGGTATTGATGAAATTTTTGGAGGAGCGAGGACGAATCACGCTGAAAGAGTTTTCCAAAGCGGCTGGCATTCCCTTTTACATAGCCTCCAAAACACTTGTTCGCCTTGCTGCTGCCAATGTATTGCAGTTGCATCCTCAGGAATCCGAGGATTTTTTCACGCTCAAGGACTAGGAAGTTCGATGCCTGTTCGTTGTGTAAATCCAAGATTTCCCTGGAGACCTCCCGTATGGATGAGTAGTACGCGCGAGCCCGGATTAAAGTATTTTTTTTGCAGCAAATCCCAACAGGCGAAAGCCATTTTCCCCGTGTAGATCGGATCGAGTGGGATACCGAAAGATTCCCAAAACCAATGGATAAATTCAATCAATTCGGAGCTCCATTTGGCATAGCCGCCATGGTGGTACTGCGTCCAGATGGAAATACTTCCTTTCGGCTGAATGCCGTGAGTTTGTAGTAGCTGCTTCATTTCCTCCTGGATGCCTTCACCTTTCAATGACGAGATTCCGAGTAGCTCCTGCTGTGGGAAGATTGAATTCGCTAATCCAGCAAAAGTGCCCCCGGTACCAATAGGCGTGGCGAGGTGGCTAAAGTGAGCAGTTGCATAGCTCAAGATTTCAGTGGTGCCTTGGATGGCAAGGGCATTGGTGCCCCCCTCTGGGATGAGGTAAAAATCGCCCCAGTTTTGGCGGAGTTGGTCTATAAATTCAGAATGAGTTTTGCCGCGATACAGTTCTCTTGAAATGCCTTTTAGGATCATTCCCGCATCCTTTGCAGACCTCAGGGTTGGATTATTCTTATCCCCGACTTCCCCTCGGATAATGCCTATGGATTGGAGGCCTAGCAGTTTGGCTGCAGCAGCAGTGGCGTAAATGTGGTTGGAATAGGCTCCTCCAAAAGTCAGCACTTTCCGGTGGTTTTGCTTGAGGGCTTCTTCAAGGTTGTACTTTAGTTTGAAAAATTTATTTCCCGAAACAATTGGATGAACTTGATCCAAGCGCAGCACTTCTAGTTCTACTTTCAGTTGATCGAGTAGGGGGTGCTTGAGTGGGGTGCTTGGAATGTGTGGGGGTTGAAGCATTCAAACTATTTTGACAAAGTTACGGGACATCCTTCTATTTTTGTGTCATGAGCGAATCGCACCTAGAAGAAGAATTTGAAGAGGATGAGTTAGCCTTGTATGAGCACCATCGTATTTTGGTGGACAAGGGGCAATCTTCCGTTCGGATTGACAAATTTTTAACAGAGCGAATTGCGAATGCGACGCGCAACAAAGTGCAGCAGACGATTGATTCGGGAGGCGTTCAGGTCAACGGGCATTCGGTGAAGTCCAATTACAAGATCAAAGGCTTAGATGACATTCGAGTGCTCCTTGAGAAGCCTCCGCGTGATACTGAGATCATTTCGGAGAATATCGCTTTGGACATTGTGTATGAGGATACGGATCTTTTGGTGGTCAATAAACCTCCAGGAATGGTTGTGCATCCAGCTCATGGCAATTGGACTGGAACTTTGGTGAATGGGCTGGTGTATCATTTTCAGCACTTGCCTGAAATGAAAGGCAATGTAGGTCGTCCAGGCTTGGTTCACCGGATTGATAAGGATACTTCGGGCTTGTTGGTCATTGCCAAAACAGAAGAGACCATGGCGCCATTGGCGGCTCAATTTTTTTACCACACCATTCAGCGCACCTATTTGGCCTTGGTTTGGGGTGAGCCAGAAGCGGATGAAGGTACTATCGTAGGGCATGTGGGACGTAGTGCCAAAGACCGCAAGGTGATGGAAGTCTTTCCAGATGGCAGTCAAGGCAAGCATGCCATTACGCATTGGAAAGTGTTGAAGCGTCTTCGTTACGTGTCTTTGGTGCAGTGCACCTTGGAAACAGGGAGAACGCACCAGATCAGGGCGCACTTTAAATTTTTAGGGCATCCTTTATTCAATGATGCGATGTATGGGGGTGATAAGATTCGCAAGGGTACTCAATTTGCCAAATACAAGAGCTTTATCAACAATTGCTTTGAAGCGATGCCAAGGCAAGCGTTGCATGCGATGAGCTTGGGATTTGTGCACCCCATTACCAAGAAAAACCTCTATTTTGAAGCCCCTCTGCCAGCGGATTTTTCAACGGTCTTGCAGAAATGGGAGCAGTATGTGCAGGTAGAATGAGTGGGATTTTTTTAGTTGAAGGGAAAAGCCAGAAATCAAAAACACAATTTTTAAAGCATCAGACTGATTTTTTATGCCAATTCCTCAATTTTAATTGACCAAATAAGCTAAAAATTTGCAGGTCAACATATTTCAATCGATTTCTTTAAAAATAATGTAAATTTTTAGAAGATTTGTTGAAATATATGTAATTAAACTCGCCCATGTTGTACATTTGTCTTGTTGTTGTTTCAGGCGTCAACAAATTTGTAAGGCAAAAAATAATTGACAAAATAAGTTGTCAATTCAGGAAAGGTAAACAAAAACAAAATTTTTGTGTTTGTTACTTTGAAGGTTCAACTCCTTCTCTTACAACAGGTTATTTTGGGTTTATTGTTAATTGACTAAAACCATGAATTTTTTTCATGGTTTTTTTATTTGCCTAAACCGAACCTCCCTATCTGTTAATTTTTGAAATTTCCAGCTCCTCCAAAATTTCCAAAACGATAATTTTTTCAGTTTTCACCCCCTATTTAAATACATAAAAGGCAACAAAAAAGCCGTTTAAATAAAAATACAATAAAAAAATAACTTATTTATTAAATTAATTTTAATTAAATCGACTTTTTTATACATTTGTTCTTATTGGGCTTACGGCTCACATAAAAGCGGGTATTCGCTTTAAATCCATCTTGTAGGGTGTTGAAATTGGCAGACAAGCCCTCCTGTCTCGGGGGTGGGGATACTGGTCGTAAAGATCGGAATGGGATAAAGCATGTTTCAAAAGTTCATGCCTAACTGCCGCGTGGAGGTTCGAATCCTTCCCCTACAGCAATAAAAAAGCAGCTATATGGCTGCTTTTTTCGTATACGGAAATAAGTTTTGGTATCTTACACTACTAGTATTTTTGTATGCCTTTAAAGTCAAGTACTAAGGAAAAATTAAAGAAAGGGTCTGCCTCCAGAAAAAAATGGCTTAGAATTGCAGGAATAGCCCTACTGGTAATCCTTTCGCTTGAGTTTTTCCTCTATTTTGGAGCAAATATTTTTTTAGGAAGCCTGATTAGAAAACGGGTCAATGAATCCTTGAATGGGGTTTATGAACTTGACTTCAATCGAGTACACCTCTCCTTAATTCGAAGAGGAATCTTTCTGGACGGGATAGTCATGCAGCCATTGCATCCCGAGAAAGCAAGTGCTAAACAGGTTTTGTTTGAGCTCACCTTAGATGAAATTGCCCTGACAGGGTTATGGTATGGATTCTGGGATCGTCAACTTTACTTTCAACAAATCCTGTTGGATGGTCCAAATGTTCAAGTATTAGATAGCCCCAAATCCTCCGCTAAAGAACAACCGTCAATCATTCGATCTCCAATTATTCTTTTAGAAGACGAATTGAAAAAAAGTATGCAACGGTTGCCTTTTTCTGAGTTAAGGGTCGGAAGCATACAAGTTGATCATGCCCAAGTGTTCTTCCTTAATTTTCTAAGTCAGCAAGAGCTTCTAGCCAAAGACGCATCTTTTAAGGCATTAGACGTGCATTGGGTTCCAAATCAAGCCTGGAAAACCCCATTCAATGCACGTGGCTTCGAATTTGAATTGGAAGAAGTGACATTCAGTTTACCCGATGGTATCCATCGCATTACCTCTGACCGTGTCCTACTTTCATCTTTGGAGCAGACCATAGACTTTCAGAAGTTTAAATTGATACCTGATCTCAAAAAGGAAAGTCAGACCTACTATGCTTTAGATTTAGCCGAGCTTCATATTGGTCATGTCGATCTGAACCAAGCATTTATGACTTCCACGCTTGCTATTGAAGAACTTAAACTTGACGCTCCACGGATAGAAGTGATCCAATCTGCCACCAATTTTGTTTCAACGGAACCTGAAACAGACTTGCACACCTTTATACGCGGAAAATTAAAGGGATTTTCCATTAAAGAGTTATCTATCCAAGGGGCGAGTTTTTTAAAGAAGGAGAAAGAAGATTCGCTTAGCAACAGGATTCAGTTGGAGCAACTGGATTTGAACATGGTGGATTTTTACTTAGGGGAGGATAGCCTAAAAAGAAGGGATCAATTTTTTTATGGATCGGATGCTTCCATGAAAATTGGAAAAGCCCAGGTGTTTCTGTCTGGGGGTACACACCTGCTGACAGGGGAAAGATTGGAAGCTTCTACGTTTAAAAATGAATTAACGGGGATAAACCTACAGCTATACCCTACGTCAAAGGCTGCATTTAAGGGAACTGTTCAGCCTACTTACCGATTGGATTTGGAAGAATTTACCTTTGAGAAGGTCGACTTAAAAAGGTGGTATCATCAAGGAGATTTGGTAATTGATAAGCTATCCCTGCTTCAACCCAAATTAGAGATTAGCGAAACTAATTCCCCAAACACCAAAATTGGAAATTCAACTTTCATTGCACTGCTCTCAGGTTTGATTGATGAAGTAGTCATTCAAATCTTTACAATTGAAGAGGGAGAATTACTATTCAAAAAGGAATCTGGTCAAGAAAGTAAGGATTTAGAACTGGGAACCTTCAGTGTTGAACTTGCAGATCTGCAGCTTCATCCTAGCATTTTGTTGCCATTTCATGAACAATTACAGTTTCAAGAAATCAAATTGACCCTGTTTGATTACCGTTTAAAATTGCGGGACAACCTCCATGAATTTTTAGCCGAAGAACTTACCATCAATTCTAAAAAAGAACTTTTAGAAATTAAAAATCTAAAAATACACCCGGCAGAACCTTCCCAGGTGCGTGAACAGTTGCAGGCTCTAGGCAAAACTTCTGCAGTGGATTTTAGTATTCCCTTATTTCGGGCTGAAGGAATTGGATTTAAGGAAGCTCTATTTGATCAGCGTTTATATTTAAATCACCTTCAATTGGATGCGCCTACATTTCACTGGTCCACCTATCGATCCAAGGAAAGTAAAGCTTCTCAAAATGCCTTGCAGTCCGCGGCTGATTTAAAGGATATTTTGCTAGGCTATTTTAAAACAATTCAGGTAGACTCTGCCAGTATCGCTCAAGGGAAAATTCGCTATGAGAATAAAGTAAAAGAAGCCGTCACCAAATTTGAGGAGGACGAGCTTTTTCTCACTCTTAAAAATTTTTATATCCAAGAAACAGATCTTTTAGATGATAACCGAACCCTGTTTTCGGATGAGGTAAATTTAACTTTCAATTCCTACTCTTTTAGTTTGGCTGGAGGCAAGTACTTGGTGGATACGGATTACCTCAACTACAATTCTAGGACTCGCACCTTGGATTTTGAAAATTTGAGGCTTATCCCTGGAAAAATAGGAAGTCAACGACTGGCTTTAGGGTTCAACTTTCCGAAGGTAGCCCTTCGAGGAGTCAATATGGAAGCCTTTATTTTTGACAATGTACTCAACCTTGAAAAACTTGAAATCGATGGGGGAGAATTAGTGGTTGGACTTGATCCTCAAATCGCTGCCTTGGATAAAACGACTCGTCGTGCTAGAAATCTTGCATTACAGCGAGCAGTGGAACAAGTGCATATTGACACGATTGCGACCAGCAATGCGACCTTGCAACTTAACTTTTTGGACCAAAATCAATCCAAAAAGGCGATTAAAACTGGATTTGGACTTAACATCACCCAGTTTGATTTGGATAGTCTAGGCATCCGTACCCAAGACCTTTCCAAAACCTATCAAGGTGTAAATTTGGGTCTAAGTAATTTTGAATTTGCCCTTCCGGACAGCATCCATACGCTAAAGTTTGAGGTGTTTGGTTTTGCTGAGGATTTAGAAGAAATGGTTTTTTCAGGGTTGAGTATCCAACCAAAAAACCGGGTGGGAACACCGGGCATGCCAGTAGTTGATGGAAAAATTGAGCGCGTAGTGCTCAAAAGGAATAGTCTACTTGATATTTTGACTACGAAAAAGGTGGACCTACGCGAAGTTCGAGTTCAAAACCCCATATTTTCAATTTACTTGGATAGTTTGTCTTCGCCGAGCTCTCCCGAAATTGAAAGCTTCAAAAAAACTTCAGAAGGGGTTATTCAATCGATAGTTCTCGGGGATTTGGTATTGGAAAATGGGAAGTTTGATTTTTTTAGAAAAGGAGGTCAAGCCCTTTCCAATCTTAGTTTTCCAAAAGTGGATGCTCGTCTGGAGCAATTGGATATGGACCTCTTGGCTAAAACGAAACTTCCTACCTGGAAAGAACTGTTGAACAAAACCAAATTTCTGGGTTTGGTGAACTACCAAGCCTATGTGCAGGATAGTGCCTACTATTTCCGGATAGACAGCCTTCAGTTTTTGGATCATAACCTTCAACTCAAGGGTCTCCACTACAAGCCAAGATTGGGGATTTATGGCTATTTGAATAGCTTTCCTTTTCAGCGGGAAGCGGTATCAGCGCATGTGGGAAAACTCGAAATTCAAGGGATTGACACCCATAAATTAGTTGAAGATGGAACTTTCATAGGGGAATTCTTGTGGGCTGATGGGGCAAGGGTTATTCTTTTCAGAGATAAGCGAAAGTCCATAGATCCGCTTGCCTACAAACCACTCCCGCAATACTTGATGGAACATGCACCGCTAAATTTAGATCTTTCCTCCTTTAAATTTAGGGATAGTCAATTAGCCTATTGGGAATTTGGAGAAAAGTCAAGCTTACCCGGAAGTATTGCCTTCCAGAATGTTCAATTGGATGCAAGTCCATTTTTTCTTCGAAAACAAGGAGAAGCCTATCCAGTATCCTCGTTTCGCCTGGGCTTATCTGGGCAAGTGAGCGATAGCAGTCAGCTGAACCTAACCAGTCAGCTCTACTTTGAAAAAGACTACCCTATGGATGTTACGGTTAGCCTAGATCGCTTTGCCTTTGCAGAGGCGGAGGACTTGCTTTCCAAAACAGCCTTTATCAAACCATTGGCAGGTGGAGTGACCCAGGGTAGCTGGCAGTTTCGCTTGGATGAACAGGAAGCAATTGGAAGAATGGCCTTAGGCTATACTGGGTTAAAATTACAATTTTTGGATACGTTGACCCTTAGTTCAGGCAAAGGAAAATTAAAGATCTATACGCTTCTGGCCAATCTTTGGGTTAAAAAGTCCAATCCTGGGTTAGGGTCTAATTCCTTGCGAAAAAGAGAAATTTACCGCCGGCGGGATACCCAAAGATCCATGGTCAATGCCTGGTGGAAAGCCACCTATGTGGGGATAAAAAGTTCAATTGGATTCGGTAGGGCCAAAGTGCCAAAAAAGCTTCGAAAGAAAAAAGAAAATTAGGGCTTCCTATTTTCCAAAAAAACCAAAAAAAGGGGCATTCGTTGGAAGGCCCCTTTTAAGTAAAGTTAGTTGAGTGTTTTGGAATTAGCCGTTCATACTGATCAAGAACTCTGCATTGTCGCGTGTACCTTTCATGCGCTGAAGTAGGAACTCCATGGATTCTTGGGAAGTCATGTCGCTCATCAGCTTGCGAAGGATCCAGACACGCTGCATTTCTTCCTTATCCATCAATAGATCTTCTCGACGTGTGCCTGAGCTGAGGACATCAATGGCAGGGTAAATTCTACGATTGGCCAACTTTCGATCCAAAGCCAATTCCATGTTGCCCGTACCTTTGAATTCCTCAAAGATTACTTCATCCATTTTGGATCCGGTTTCGACCAATGCTGTTGCAATGATGGTCAAGGAACCTCCATTTTCTACATTTCGCGCTGCACCAAAAAAGCGTTTTGGCTTGTGTAGGGCATTGGCATCCACCCCACCCGATAGAATTTTGCCTGAGCTAGGAACCACTGTATTGTGTGCTCTAGCGAGTCTAGTGATGGAATCTAAGAGAATGACCACATCGTGTCCCACTTCTACCATTCGTTTTGCTTTTTCAAGCACGATGTTCGCTACTTTAACATGGCGCTCGGCTTGCTCATCAAAGGTAGAAGAGATCACTTCCGCATTGACAGATCTAGCCATGTCGGTTACTTCCTCTGGACGCTCATCTATTAAAAGAATCATGAGGTGTACCTCAGGATGGTTTTGAGTAATCGCATTGGCAATTTGTTGCAAGAGCACGGTCTTACCCGTTTTCGGTTGCGCTACTATCATTCCTCGCTGTCCTTTGCCTATGGGGGCAAACAAGTCTAAAATACGGGTGGAATAGCCGTCCGCTTTTGTAGAAAGATTAAGGCGCTCCTCAGGGAAAAGAGGTGTAAGGTATTCAAAAGGAACCCGATCTCTGATTTCGTCTGTGGTTTTTCCATTGACTGTTGCGATTTTAAGGAGGGCAAAGTACTTTTCTCCTTCCTTAGGGGGGCGAATAGATCCTTTGATATGGTCACCTGTCTTCAGACCGAAGTGTTTGATTTGACTAGGAGAAACGTAGATATCGTCTGGAGAGGCGAGGTAGTTGTAGTCTAGCGAACGTAAGAAAGCGTAACCATCTTGCACGATTTCCAATACCCCTTCGTTTTCAATCACCCCATCAAATTCTCTAGGACTAATAAACGGCTTTTTGCGGGCATTACTAGGTAGGGTTTCCGCCGCAGGGATATGCGCATCTTCAGGAGATTTGAAATTTTTGCGTCTTGGTAATTCTGCTTCTACGCGGTAATAATTTACTTCCCCATCGGTAGGCTGTTGTGCCGCTTCTGCCCCGCCATCCTGTGATGCTGCTTGAGTTGGCTCTTCATCAAACACCCGCTTACGTGGCTTAAATGACTTGGGTTCTTCTGAAGCATCACCTTGAGGCGCTCTTCGTTCAGGTCTAGGTGTAAATTCTTTTGCAGGCTTTACAAAAGGTTTTGGTGTTCGTTCCTCTCTTTGAGTGGATTGATTTTCTTCTACTGGCACCTCGGAACTTGCAGCTGGAACTTCAGTAACATTTTGTCTTCTGAATTTAGGTTTAAATTCGGCGGGTTCCTCTGGGGTAGTTGCGGCTGAAGGAATAGGAACTTCGGTTTTTTCTTCTTCGAAGGTTCCTGATTCTACTACCGAAGGCTTTTTCTTGGGAAGTGCTTGTTCTGGAATGATTGCTTGTTGGTCAAGAATCGCATACACCAGTTCATCTTTTTTCAAAGATTTGGAGTTTTTCACTCCAAGTTCCTCAGCAATCTCCTTCAATTCAGATAAAAGTCTGATTCTGAGTTCTTCTATGTTGTACATAAAGAGGGGATGAAATAATTAGGATCGGTAAAATGTAGTTTTGGGATCGTGAATAATTTTCTATGCTAAAAAGGTCTGCAGGAAAAGTTCAAGCCAAAGTGGGCCGAATGCTTTATTCACGTATTGAATGCAATATTACTTGTTGAAGTTGGATTAAACAAATTTTTCTTTTTTGGTCTTTTCTCGGCATGCTGTAGTATTCAGCCAATTAGCTGTCGGATGATTGGCAGGGATTTGAGCGGCTGGGGATGGGCAAGGTGCTGTGCATGAAATTCCACCAAGTGATCCAAGAGTTTTCTCCGAAGTGGGAGAGGCAAAGTTGTAGTAGGGTAGAAGGTGTGATCAAGAAGATCTTTCAGGTAGGGTAGTACTAGTTGAATCTCTTCTTGGCTAAAGGGATGGTGTATGCTTTCTATCAAAAATCCTTCCCCGAGCTCCGGGGCAAATCCCAGATGTCTTGCATTTTCAAGTAAGAAGACGAGGGGAAAATGGGATAAATGGGTGGCTGGGCTATCTAAGGTAGCAATGCTTTCCTCCAAAAAGTCAAAGAGTTCTTCATTTTGGTATCCCTCCAAGATACTTCTACTGATGATTTCTGTACTTAATAAGGCCAAACTTGTTCGGGCCATATCAAAAGGGATAAGCCTTTGGGGATGCTTGATTTTTGCTTCAGAGATCCGCTGTAAGCCCGAATTCTCCTTGTCGTAAACAACCAAATCCAGCATAGTAAGGGGTTGATACAGTGCGATTTTACTACCTTTACCCAAGCTTCTTACTCCATTGACCAAATAGCCTTTTAGTCCAAGTTCTCGGGTGAAAATGCGCACAATGATGCTGCTATCCTTGTATTTGATATGGCTTAATACGATCCCTGCCGTTTTTTTAAGCATGGCTATTCCCCTTAACTCCGCTCTTCATAAAAGCACTTTCTGCATCGTGCTTCGTAACTGTCTTTTTCACCAAGCATTACCTTTTCCTTGGCAGCAGAAAGACGGTAGGAGAAGGCTGCCAAATCTCCACATTGCATGCAGATGGCATGCACTTTGGTGACGTATTCCGCAATAGCCATGAGTTTGGGCATGGGATCAAAAGGCTTGCCTTCAAAATCCATATCTAAGCCAGCTAAAATTACCCGCTTCCCTTGGTTGGCAAGAAGCTGTACTATCCGAACGATCTCTTCATCAAAAAATTGGGCCTCATCAATTCCCACCACATCGCAGGTACCACTCAGCAAAAGAATATCTCCAGCAAAACCTACAGGTGTAGATCGTATGCTCGTTTCGTTATGTGAAACCACATGCGTATCGTGATACCGTGTATCTACGGAAGGCTTGAAGATCTCCACCTGCTGCTTGGCGAGGCGTGCTCGGGTTAGCCTGCGGATCAACTCTTCTGTCTTCCCCGAAAACATGGATCCACAGATCACTTCGATTTGACCTTTCTGCTCGGCATGTTTTCTACTGATGGGTGAGGGTTCGATGAACATACTTAGTTGGTGTAGGTCAAATGGGGGAATTTACTTGTTTCAGGAACTCGAATGATCACTTCTCCTTGAATTAATTGAGCCTGACAGGCCAGCCGTTCAGTCGGAAGTAGTCTATTTAGGATTCTAAATTGGAGTTCTTGTGGAGTTTCTGGACTTAAATTTTCATGGCCCGCTAAAATACTCATTTTACAGGTGGTGCATCTTCCTTTTTTACCACAAGCATGCATCCAATCTATTCCATTTTCATGAATTAATTCGATAACTTTACGTTCCGTGGTTTCTGATTCAATAGATCGATTTCCGAGATTTTGAACACGTATTCGGACCATTATTTTGTTTGTTTTTGAAAACAATGCCTTCCTATGACCGCTCAAATTAACGGCAATTATTTAGAAAAATATGCCACCACCTATGCAGAATTGGTTTGTGATCAATTTTTTAGCACCCGACAATTCATCACGGGTCAAGAAATCATTCAATTGACTCCAAGTGCTCAGGTAAATTTTTTCATCATCAAACGCTTATTTGAGTTATGGCAGGAGGAATTGGGTAAGTTGAAGGCAAGTCCTTATTTTGATTACCGTGACATTGCGGTTCATGAGGCGCTTACGCAGTTTATGAATGTGCTTTCCCGACGGATCAAAGTGGAACGTCGTCACCTCGAAGGAATGTTGAAGGAGGCGGTACAGGATGCGATCCAAGTAGCTACGGACCCGCTATCATTTTACCAAAAAGAATTGGAAAAAGCCCCAGCAGGAAAAATCAATGAATACCTGAAGGAAAATAAAAAATACTTCAAATGGAACGAAAAGCTAGTCATCGGACTAATTGATAAGGCTGGGATTGGCTTGGATGTGGAAAGCTATCAGCAGGCAATTTTAGCCAGCTACCAGTCGCTTAAATTGAGTTTGGATACTCCAAAAGAGCTTCTTGCTACCTTGGGAAGTACCTTAGCATTTGATTTGGAAACCTATTTGGGTCAACCAGCAGGCCAAATTGAGGATAGTAAGGAATTTGAAGTTCTTGATTTTGAAAAGGAGGAAGGAGAGCCTCACTTTGAGGAAGATGAGGTGGAGGAAGATTTAATTGAAGAATCAGAAGAAAGCATTCCTGCTCCACAACCTGAAAAAAGAGCCCCCATCGCTTCAACACTTGCTACTGGAAAAGGATTAGATGCGGCATACTTGAAGACTTTATTTGCTACAGAGTCGTATAAGGGTATGAAGGGAATTTTGGGAGAACTAGCTGATAGCCTTGCCCTCAATCAGCGTTTTATGTTTACTAAAGAATTGTTTGATGGCAATGCAGATTTGCTTCGGCACGCTTTAAAATCAGTGGATGAGTTGAATACCTTTGAAGAAGCAGTGGACCTAATCAATGCGCGATTTGTAGTTGAGCTCGGCTGGGACATTGAATCGGAAGAAGTACGGGAGTTTATGCAGCAGGTCTATCGGAAGTTTGTTAGGTAGTCAGCAAAACTAGCAGGCAAAGGGCGGTAAGGGTATTCCTTTCCGCCCTTTGTTTTAAGTAGGATTATTGGTTTAGCTGATACGGCCCAACTGGGAAGCACGTGAAGAATCTAGCTTGATGAAGATAAATAGCAATACCGTAAAGGACCAAAGGGAAGAACCCCCATAGCTGAAGAATGGAAGGGGAATACCAACCACTGGAAAGAGTCCGATGGTCATTGCGATGTTGACCATAAAGTGAAAGAGTAGAATGGACACTACTCCGTAGCCATAAATTCTAGAAAATCGTGTTTTTTGCCGTTCTGCCATGATGACCAAGCGGTACAATAGGCCTGCGAAAAGGCTGATCACTACAAAACTTCCCATCCACCCAAATTCTTCTCCAAGGGTACAAAAGATAAAGTCGGTGTCTTGTTCGGGGACGAAGTCAAATTTCGTTTGCGTTCCTTCGAGGTAGCCTTTTCCAAAAAATCCGCCAGAGCCAATGGCAATTTTGGATTGGGTGACATTCCAACCTACCCCTAGTGGGTCTATATCTGGGTTGAAGAGTACCATAATTCGATTTTGCTGGTGAGGGGGGAGTTTCGATACCACAAAATCAATAGAGTAGATGTAAGCAATAAGTCCAATTCCAATCAAGGAGAAGGCTAGTATGCGCTGCCAAGATCTTTTACCTAAGTAAATCAAACCGCCCACTACCAAGATGATGATTGCCGCCAAGTACAGATTGTTGTCTACACCCAAGGCAAGTAGGGTAATGCCGACAGACCCTAAACCCAAGGCATAGTACCACTGAGGAAGGCCTTCTCTATAAAACATGATGAGTAAAGAAAAATACACCATGGCGGTACCCGTATCGGGCTGCAAGAGGATCAAAGCGATAGGTACGAGAAGAACTCCAAAGGCGATAGCTTGGTAATTGCGCTTGCTCAGGTCAAAAGTAGGGCGTTCCATGACCTTGGCTAATGCCAAAGCTGTCGCAAATTTTGCAAATTCCCCAGGTTGAATTCGGAATTCTCCGACACCAATGGATAGAATCTGACCATTGACCTCCTTTCCAAAAATTGGGGTTACGATTAGGATTAGGAGAAAGATCAGGTAAATGACTAGCGAAAGATTTTCAAAAAAGCGGTAATCTGCTACCATAATCAAGGTGATCAGACCAATAGCAGTGCCGATCCATACGAGCTGCTTTCCTGAGCTGATGGAAAGGTCAAAGATGCTTTTCTCTACCTGGCTATCGTAAACGACCGCATAGATATTGAACCAGCCGATAGTGACCAATGCAAAGTAGATGGATACTGCGATCCAGTCAACTCGGTTGATTTGAACCTCTGATTCTTTCATTTAATAAATAAAATTACCTGCGATTACATAGTCCTGGAGTTCAGGTCGCGAGATGGTTCTTCGGATGTATTTTTCGATCATCAATGAAGCCGTGCTTGCCGCTGCTCTTCCTCCCCACCCTGCGTTTTCTACATAAACCGCAATGGCGATTTTTGGATTATCTTTTGGAGCAAACGCCACAAATACAGAGTGATCTTCTCCATGTGGGTTTTGTGCCGTACCTGTTTTACCGGCAATGACTAGATCGGTCATGACTGCTCGAGCAGCTGTACCGTAGATGGCTTCAGCCATGGCATCTTGAATGAGGTCAAAGTGACGCGCATCAACGCCTACCGAAATCTTTTGTTGGAATTTAGCAGGGATTTTCTTTGGATCCCCATCGATAGCCTTAACCAAATGGGGGGTGTAATAATAGCCTTTATTGGCAAAAATAGCCGCAAGATTGGCCATCTGAAGGGGAGTTACTTGCATCTCACCTTGGCCTATTGATAAGGAATAGATGGTAGAATATTTCCAATGTCCTGCACCATAAATGCGATCATAGAGTTTGCTAGAGGGAATATCTCCTCCTTTTTCCCCTGTCATATCTAAGCCTAAAGGGCTGCCCAATCCAAATTTCAGTACTTTTTCCCTCCAGGCATTTAACCCAATTTCGGTATCCTTGAACGTATTGGAAGACACCTCTCGGTTGATAATCTGACGAAATGCTTGGTGGTAATAGGGATTGCAAGAATTTCGTATGGCTCCAAATAAATTCACTGGATTGGGGTGATTGTGACAAGCCACTAGCGATCTATTGCAGCCAAAAGTTGTATTTGGAGTAAGAACACCTTCTTGAAGACCAATCAAGCTCTGCACAATTTTAAAGATCGATCCAGGTGGATAGGTAGCCATGATCGGCCGATTGAATAGGGGTTTGGAATTGTCTTGATTTAGCTTTTTATATGTTTTGCCAAACTCAGCACCAGTCAGCTGGTTTGGATCATAAAAGGGTGCTGAAATCATGGCCAAGATTTCCCCAGTTTTGGGTTCAATCGCTACCACAGATCCAGTTTTTCCATTCATAAGCATTTCTCCATACCGCTGAAGATCCAAGTCAATGGTAGAAGTCAAGTTTTGGCCTGCAATAGAAATGGTATCATATTCCCCTTCTTTGAACGGCCCTTTGTCCACACCTCGGACATTGACCATTTTGTACTTCACGCCCTTTCTTCCGCGGAGCTCTTTTTCATAGTATTTTTCTAGCCCACTCAACCCCACATAATCTCCCTGGGAATAATATCCTGCCGTATCTTTTTCCAGTTGACTACCACTGATCTCCCCAATGTACCCCAAAGCATGGGCGGTGGTGGCAGATGGATAAGATCGCACAGATCGGGTAAGAATAAATAAGCCAGGGTAGTCTACCAAAAAGTCTTGAATCCTTGCAAAATCTTTGGTGGAGAGTTGCTTGATGAGGGGTGAGGGTTTTACTTTAGAGTAAGATTTAGCTGCATTGTAGCTTGTAATCAACTCTTCTTTGCTAATTCGAAACAGTTCACAGAATTTTGTGGTATCGCCTACATTAAATTCGCGGGGGACCACCATCAGGTCAAAGATGGGGTTGTTGAACACCATCAGTTTACCAGTACGATCGTAGATTAATCCCCGATAAGGGTGATCTACGATCCGTTGAATGGCATTACTTTCTGCCCGCTTGAGGAAGCTATCGTCCAGGACTTGGATGGCAAAAAGCTTGACAAGCAAGACTCCGCTTACTAAAAAGATGAATAAAAGGATGACGGCTGGGCGCTGGTCTCTCATCAGATGCCTCGTTTACGACTAAAAAACAGCAACTGCACCACTAGGGTAAGCAATAGGGTGAAAAGCGCAGAAAAGAAGCTTTTGCTTAAGACCCCAAAAAATCCACCAGTACCCCATTGGTCTGCAATAAAAAAGGCAAGTGCATACACAAAGAGCAGTGGAAAGGCATAGCTAATGTAACGTCCAAACCCGATTTGCCCAAGGCTGGGCTCTTCAGCTTCATCAAAGCCTCCAGTGGGGCTAGCTGCTTTGAGCCAGATCGGCTTTAAAAATGCAAATAGGGTAGCTGCAGCGGTATGCATGCCGATCGTTTCAAAGAACACATCCAAGATAAATCCGATGCAAAATGCAATCAGCATCAAGGGGATAGTTCGTATTGTGCTCGGCAAAATCAATAACCCTAGGAGGTACAAAAACCCAAAAGCATAGCCAAAGACGGCTAGATTTTTTAAAAATAAAATCTGAACCACTCCTAAAATTAGGATCAAGAAGCCATAGGATATCAGGTTTCTAATATTCATTGATCAAATCGGATTGGCGGTACAACGAATCTATCTCTTGGAACTGGGTATTTTCAACTAAATACACGTAGGTTAATTTACTAAAATCAGTACTCAGTTTTACGGTAATGGCCAAGTAATTGGGGTCTTTTTTATTGACTTCAACCTTTGAAATTTGCCCAATGAGTAATCCTTCTGGAAATACTGCATTAAATCCTGAAGTGATGACGGTATCGCCTTTAGTGGCTTTGACATGTCGAGGAACATACAGCAGCTGTACTTCAGAGGTATTCCCTCCGTCCCATTGCACTGAACCAAAAACCTCGGATGATTTGATTTTGGCAGAAATAAGAAGGCTTGTATTGAGTACTGAAAATGCAACTGAATAATTCTCCGAAACAGATTTGACCCTACCTACGATACCTTGAGCGTTAAACACACCCATTCCAGGTTTAATTCCATCTTTAGCGCCTTTGTAAAGCGTCAGGTAGTTTTGTGAAAAGCGTAGGGAATTGGCCACTACGCGAGCTCCTTTGAGTTCAAATGTTGCTCTTAGTGTGGAATCAATCGCCAAGGGAATGCTGTCTGGCTTGACCTGTAGTCTCAACAACTCCTGCTTCAGGCTCGCATTTTCTTCGACAAGTGCGACATTGGCATCTGCAAGTGAGAAAAACTGAACCACATCTGCCTGCTTTTTGAGCACATTGCCTACCAATTCATTCGAACTATTAAAAAATGCGGCTCCTTGAGGGGAATTGTTGGCGACAATCATCCAGATCGCCAAAAATTCAAGAAATGCGAATAGTAAAAATGCTCTTACACGGTAAAGGAACTGAAGGATGCGTAGCATTCAGAAATTAGGTCATCAGAACGGTTCGGAAGTTTTGAATGTTTTTAAGTGCAGTGCCAGTACCGCGAACCACAGCCCTTAAAGGATCGTCAGCAATGTGAATCGGAAGCTTGGTTTTTTGATGCAGACGCTTGTCAAGCCCTTTCAATAAGGCTCCTCCACCCGTGAGGTGAATGCCGTTGTCGTAAATATCTGCAGACAATTCTGGCGGCGCAATTTCCAATGCTTTTAGTACGGCTTCCTCAATTTTGGATACCGATTTGTCCAATGCAAAAGCAATTTCAGAGTAGGATACTTTGATTACTTTTGGGATACCTGTCATCAAATCGCGACCGCGGATTTCGTAATCATCTGGTGCATCATCCAATTCGGTAAGCGCTGAGCCAATGGCAATTTTTACCTTTTCAGCAGAACGCTCCCCAATCAAAAGGTTATGCTGCCTGCGCATGTAATCCAAGATGTCTTTTGTAAAGGTATCTCCCGCCACACGGATTGACTGGTCAGCAACTATACCCGATAAGGCAATCAGTGCAATTTCTGTAGTACCCCCTCCAATATCTACAATCATGGAGCCCATTGGTTTTTCGATGTCAATCCCAATACCGATGGCTGCTGCAATCGGCTCGTAGATCATGTATACTTCTTTGGCACCAGCGTGCTCAGCAGAGTCACGAACTGCTCGTTTCTCCACTTCTGTTATGCCCGAAGGAATACAAATCACCATTTTGTGGGACTGGGGGAACATGCCTTTTTTCTGTCCTGGAATCATTTTAATCAATCCACGGATCATTTGCTCGGCAGCATAAAAGTCTGCAATCACCCCATCTTTGAGGGGACGAATCGTCTTAATGTTTTCATGGGTTTTTTCGTGCATATTCATCGCTTCTCTCCCCACGGCCAAAACACGATTATTCGTTTTGTCAATGGCAATGATCGATGGTTCGTCCACCACAATTTTGTCTTTGTGGATGATCAAGGTGTTTGCAGTACCCAAATCAATGGCAATATCACTTGAGAAAAAATCAAATAGTCCCATTCTTAATTTTTTTTGGCTTTGAACTCGGTAATGGACGGTGAGGATAGTCCTTGCGTACTATTTTTTGCCCTAGAATCGACAAAAATATTACCTTAAATTGATAAAACAGAGAGAAAGAAGATTTTTTGTTTTGGATGGATAGAATTGCTAGCGAATTGGTGTACGCGGTCAATTTTTCAAGGCAATGGACTAAATTTAAGCAAAAATTCGGAGCATTTGATGCGCTATTTTGTATTTCGTTAATCTTTCTATTACTTTTGTTGGGTATTCTAAAGTTTCTAGAGGGGACAACAGTCCCCTCTTTCATTATCCTGCTCTATGAGTGATTTAAAGCATGTAATTCTAGACCTCGTCGAAAAGCACCTTCCTGACAAAGAACATTTTGTTGTAGAGGTGAAAATTGAACGTGTAGCCGACAAAACCAAAATCCTCATTTTGGTAGACGCCGATCAAGGAATGACCATTGCTGCCTGCGCATCTTTGAGTAGAGCCTTGTCTGGAGAACTAGAGACCAATGAACTTTTGGAAGAAGCGTACACCTTAGAGGTTTCATCCCCTGGTTTGGATTATCCGCTTACCGAAAAAAGACAGTACCTAAAAAATATTGGGAGGTCACTCAAGGTCTTCCTGCTTTCTGGGGAAGAGGTATTAGGCAAATTAAAGGAAGTAGAGGAGCAGGGGATTAAAATGGTGGTCACCAAAAAAGAAAAAGGAAAAAAAAGTGTGGAAGAGGAACATTCCTATTCCTTCAATGAACTAAAAAAATCTATCGTACAAGTATCTTTTAATTAATACCAATGGATGCAAAAATCTTAATTGAATCCTTCGCAGAGTTTGCGAGATCAAAAAATGTGGATCGTCC
>JACCDO011982699.1_pt1 | contig 49438 bp, 47 predicted proteins | sample 7446101 | NCBI WGS metagenome assembly JACCDO01 (sample SAMN15323440, study PRJNA562643) | freshwater metagenome | isolation source: river surface water | place: USA:Blue River Watershed | collected 2017-08-16 | reverse complement strand
TATTTTGCTCGTGAAACATCACGCATGATCGCTCGTCAGCCTTTGGCTCTCACAGCCCACTTAACGACCTTTGATATCAAAGTAAACGTTTCTGGTGGCGGTGAAACTGGCCAAGCTGGTGCAGTTCGTCACGGTGTTACTCGTGCATTGATCGACTACGACAATGCCTTGAAGCCAACGCTGTCTAAAGCAGGCTTAGTTACTCGCGATGCTCGTGAAGTTGAGCGTAAAAAAGTTGGTCTGCATGGCGCACGTCGTCGTAAGCAGTTCAGCAAGCGCTAATTTCTTTCAGTCGCTTAGTTTTATTGAAAGGGTCGCGCAAGCGGCCCTTTTTGTTTCTACAATAAGTGAAATAGTAGGAATGTTGTATTAATCTACGTAAGACACATTAATGACGGATGCGGTATTTTGGAGAAAGACATGATTAAGGTTGGCATCGTTGGTGGCACAGGTTATACCGGGGTTGAATTATTGCGTTTGTTGGCGCAACACCCTGATGTAAAAATTGTTGCTATTACTTCTCGTACAGAAGCTGGCATGCCAGTAGCTGAGATGTTCCCATCCTTGCGTGGCCGTGTTGATCTGAAATTCACGATACCAGATGAAGCTAAATTAAATGAGTGCGATGTGGTGTTCTTTGCAACACCACATGGTGTAGCTATGGCGCAAGCAAAAAAATTACTGGCGAATAATGTGAAGATTTTGGATCTAGCCGCAGACTTTAGATTGAAGGATGTCAAAGAGTTTGCTAAGTGGTATGGCATGGAACATAGCTGCCCAGAAATTTTGGCTGAAGCTGTTTATGGCTTGGCTGAAATTAATCGTGAAGCAATTAAAAAGGCACGTGTGGTTGGTTTGGCTGGTTGCTACCCAACTTCCGTTCAACTCGGCCTTGCACCTTTGTTATCACCAAAATCAACTGGCGGAAAACATTGGATTGATGGCACCCACATCATCTCTGATTCGAAGTCAGGCACTTCTGGTGCTGGACGTAAGGCGGAGATTGGCACATTACTATCTGAGGCAAGTGATAACTTTAAGGCTTATGGCGTTAAGGGCCACCGCCATCTTCCAGAGATTGTGCAGGGCTTAAAGGCTATTGCTGGTCATGACCAAATTGGCCTGACATTTGTGCCCCATCTCACACCGATGGTGAGAGGTATTCATTCGACTTTATATGTGCGCTTAACTGAGGCTGGTAAGGATGTTGATTATCAAAAGCTTTATGAAAACTTTTATCAAGATGAGCCATTTGTGGATGTAATGCCGGCTGGTAGCCACCCAGAAACACGCTCTGTTAGGGGTAGCAACGGCATCCGGATTGCAATTCATCGTCCTGGTGGTGGCGATACTTTGGTTATTTTGGTGGTGGAAGACAACCTAGTGAAGGGCGCTTCAGGCCAGGGCGTCCAGTGTATGAACCTCATGTTTGGCTTGCCTGAAACCACGGGCCTGACCCAGATTGCGGTTTCCCCATAAAGACCCTTCAGCAGGCTGGGAATTAAAAGCCTAAAATGAACCATCGCTTTTTGAATTAGGAGTAAATCATGACCGAATTAGCTACGCAAACAGCACAAGTTTTAGCTGAGCCACCAACCCCATTGGTGTTTACGGATAGTGCCGCTGCAAAAGTGGCCGACTTGATTGCTGAGGAAGGTAATCCAGAGTTGAAGTTGCGCGTATTCGTACAAGGTGGCGGTTGCTCAGGTTTTCAGTATGGCTTCACATTTGATGATGCCGTCAATGAAGATGACACCCTCTTTGAAAAGAATGGCGTTACCCTTCTAGTGGATTCAATGAGCTTCCAATATTTAGTTGGCGCTGAGATTGATTACAAAGAAGATATCAACGGATCACAGTTTGTGATTAAGAATCCAAATGCCACAACAACTTGTGGTTGCGGATCTTCTTTCTCTGCTTAAAGAAATTCGAAACTATGCAGGGTAGCAGGCACCTAGAATTCTAGGGCCCTTTGCTCCTGTAACGGCCGGCAAATTTGCTGGCCGTTTTTCTTGATGGGCCCAAGCAAGCCACGCAAAAGCAAGGCCTTCAACGAGTTGCGGATCAATGCCAGCAGAGTCACTTGTCGTAATTTCTATAAGTCCTTTGAACACATGCTGCGCTTTGACTTTGAGTAAATTCATTAAGGCGTTATTTCGAGCGCCACCCCCACAAACAATCAACGTATGGGTTTGCGGGGCATGACGTAGCAAGGCCTCTAAGGCGGAATGTGCAGTCAAATGTAATAGTGTTGCTTGTATATCTTCAGCATGATGATTGTCTTGCCCCATTTTTTCTTGCAACCAAGTAAGATGAAAATCATCTCTTCCAGTACTTTTCGGTGGTGCTTTTATAAAGAAGGGATCAGACAGCATCTTTATCAGAAGTACTTCATTCACTTTTCCTTGCAGCGCCCAATTACCATTTTCATCAAAGGTATTACCTTGATGCTCATGTATCCAAGCATCCATCAACATATTTCCAGGACCACAATCAAAACCGGTGACTTCACCATCCTTGGGTAGGAGCGTGAGATTGGCAATGCCACCGATATTCAAAATGGCCAAATTTTCTGTTGATTGAAATTGTTGCGCATGAAAGGCTGGCACCAATGGTGCACCATGGCCACCTGCAGCAATATCACGACTTCTAAAATCTGCGATGACATCGATACCAGTCTTTTCTGCTAGGAGGGCAGGGTTGAGTGTTTGGTGGGTGTATGCCATATCCCCAAGCTGTGGTTGATGACGAATGGTTTGGCCATGCGCACCAATGGCGGCGATATCTGAGGGCTGCAAATTTGCTTTTTTAAGTAATTGATTTGCAGCCTCTGCATAAGCTAATGCTAGGGCATTGCCAGCCTGTTTCTCCCGATGAAGCTCATTGGGGCCAGGGCTTTGAAGGTCAAAAAGGGCTTGACGAAGCTCGGGACTAAAGGGGGTACTCACCGCATCCAGTGCACTGGTTTCCCCGTTGGGTCCAATCTGGGCTAGAACAGCATCTATCCCATCCAGACTAGTGCCGGACATGAGGCCAATGTAGAGGGAATGCGGTTTGTTCATCTAGTTCTCAGGAATGCGACAATTATGCTTAACAATTTAAATACTAAATAACTGTATCAGCATCCGAATCAGTATGACGGCAAAACCAGAACAAAAATATCCTTTAACCCCCGAAGTGTTTGCGGCACTTGAAGTCACTAAGCGTGGCTGTGATGAGCTTTTGGTTGAAGCGGATTGGGTGCATAAACTGGCTCGTAGTCAGGCCACTAAGACTCCGCTTCGGATTAAGCTGGGTTTAGATCCAACCGCGCCTGACATTCATTTAGGGCACACCGTTGTTTTAAACAAATTACGTCAGTTGCAGGATTTAGGCCATACCGTTATTTTCTTGATTGGCGATTTCACCAGCATGATTGGGGATCCATCCGGTCGTAATGCAACTCGACCTCCGTTGACAGCAGAAGAAATTGCAGTCAATGCAGAGACCTATTATCGTCAAGCGAGCATGGTGCTCGATCCCTCTAAAACGGAAGTGCGTTACAACAGTGAGTGGTGTGATCCCTTGGGCGCGCGCGGCATGATTCAGTTGGCAGCAAAACATACAGTGGCTCGCATGCTAGAGCGCGATGACTTTACGAAGCGTTATCGCAATGGCGTACCCATTTCTATTCATGAATTTTTATATCCATTGATGCAGGGCTATGACTCTGTTGCTCTGAAGAGTGACTTAGAGCTGGGCGGTACAGATCAAAAATTTAATCTTTTGGTTGGCCGTGAACTCCAGCGTGAGTATGGCCAAGAGCCACAATGTATTTTGACCATGCCACTCTTGGTTGGTCTAGATGGTGTTGAGAAGATGAGTAAGTCCAAGGGTAATTACATTGGTATCAGCGAGCCTGCTGGAGAGATGTTTGGCAAACTCTTGAGCATCTCTGATGACTTGATGTGGGATTACTTCACATTGCTCTCATTTAGACCAATGTCCGAAATTGATTTGATGAAACAGGAAGTGGCTGCTGGACGTAATCCAAAAGATTGCAAGGTACTTCTCGCACAAGAAATTGTCGCGCGTTTTCATTCACAAGCTGCTGCAGAAAAAGCGCTAGAAGACTTTAGTCACCGCGCTAAAGGCGGTGTGCCTGATGAGATTCCAGAAGTAAATCTTACTGGAGCACCTATGCCAATCGCCAATCTTTTAAAGGCTGCAGGGCTAGCCCCGTCTACTTCTGAGGCTAATCGCAACATCGAGCAAAACGGTGTGAAGATTGATGGCGCAACAGTGAGCGACAAGCAAGCAAAGATTGAGGCAGGAACTTATGTTGTGCAAGTCGGCAAACGTAAGTTTGCTAAAGTGACGCTGGCTTAAATATCTAGGCTAGCAGTGCTACTTGGAGGCGTTAAGCCAAAGTGCTCATAAGCTTGGCGGGTAGCAATTCGGCCACGTGAAGTTCTTTGTAGGTATCCCTGCTGAATCAAGTACGGCTCAAGAACATCTTCAATCGTGTCGCGTTCTTCACCGATAGCTGCAGCCAAGTTATCAATTCCAACAGGCCCCCCATCAAATTTATGCAAGATGGCTTCGAGCAGTTTTCGGTCCATCACATCAAAGCCGCTAGGATCGACATCCAGCATTTTCAGAGCTGCGTCAGCCATGGCTTTGGTGATAGTGCCAGTACCTTTAACTTCTGCGTAGTCACGAACTCTTCTGAGTAAGCGGTTGGCAATACGTGGAGTACCGCGCGCACGCTTTGCAATTTCTACTGAACCTTCTGGATCAATATTTGCCTTCAGTAAGCTGGCTGAGCGGTTAATGATTTTGGTGAGCTCTTCTATAGTGTAGAACTCAAGTCTTGTCACGATGCCAAAGCGATCGCGCAACGGGTTAGTGAGCATGCCAGCGCGTGTCGTTGCGCCGATCAAAGTAAAGGGTTTGAGATCAATCTTGACGCTACGAGCTGCGGGCCCTTCACCAATCATGATGTCTAGGCTGTAGTCTTCTAATGCAGGGTACAGAATCTCCTCAACGACTGGAGAGAGGCGATGAATCTCATCAATGAAGAGCACATCATTTGCCTCTAAGTTGGTGAGTAAGGCAGCAAGGTCGCCGGGTCTATCGAGAACTGGTCCGCTAGTTTGACGTAGATTTACCCCAAGCTCTCTAGCAATGATATGCGCTAGAGTAGTTTTACCAAGCCCTGGAGGTCCAAAAAGTAGAACATGATCCAGCGCCTCTTGACGTGCTCTAGTCGCGCTAATAAAGATTTCTAATTGGGCACGAGCTTTAGTTTGACCAACGTACTCATCCAACTGTTTAGGGCGAAGTGCTCTCTCAAAGACTGCCTCAGAATTACCCGCAGATCCGCTCACGATGCGATCATTACCATCCGGTAGATCTTCAGGAATAGCGCTTAGGTCGTCAGTGTGAATTGCCATACTGCAAGTGTAGTGGTGTTTATCTTATTAGGGCTTAGATAGATACTTCAAGCCCATCCGAATGCCGTCAGAAACCGAGGTATCAGGAGGGATTTGCTTGAGAGCCAAGAGAGCCTCTTTTTCTGAGTAGCCTAAAGCTAAGAGTGCTTGCAATACTTCGCTGCTAGCTTCTATTGCTTGCGGTTGGCCGGCGGTAATTCCCAAGTCTGGAGCCAGCTTTCCTTTGAGCTCTAGACAAAGGCGCTCAGCAGTTTTCTTACCAATGCCAGGTACTTGGGTTAAGCGCCCAGCTTCTTGCAAGGCAATCGCCTGCGCTAATTCATTGACACTCATACCAGATAGAACGGCTAATGCGGTTCTCGACCCAACACCGCTGATCTTAATGAGCTGTCTAAATGCCTCGCGTTCAGTTTCGGTGGCAAAGCCAAAAAGCTGCTGCGCATCCTCGCGCACTTGGAAGTGTGTGAGAAGGGTAATTTTTTGACCAGCTTGAGGTAATTGATACAAAGTGCTCATTGGTACATCGACTTCATAGCCGATGCCTTGACAATCAACCAAGAGCCGGGGAGGATGAACTGAAACGAGGGTTCCTTGAATGCGACCAATCATATAAAGATCTTAACCTGTAATGTGCTTAGGCATTTTTATTTACTACGTTTTTTAGGAGCCAAGGCGGTAGTAATTGCTTGCGGAATTTGTGTATGATGCGCGGCGCAGATAGCAACCCCTAAAGCATCTGAGGCATCTGGCCCTGGAGCGCGACTTAATCTGAGTAAACGTTTCACCATTTCTTGCACTTGAGGTTTAGCAGCTCGGCCCGTGCCCACAATAGCTTGTTTCACTCTGAGAGCACTGTATTCAGCAACGGGAAGTTTTTCAGACACTAATGCAGCGATTACTGCGCCCCTAGCCTGACCAAGCATAAGTGTCGAGCGTGGATTGACGTTTAGAAAGACTTCTTCAATCGCAGCAGACTCTGGACGGTATGTCTCCAGAACTTCTTTAACGCCGGCATAAAGGGCACCTAAACGTTCTGGCAGACCTTTGGCTGGATCGCCACTTTCGATTGTTCCCGAAGCAACGTAAGTGAGTTTTTGGCCATCAACATCGATAACACCGAAACCGGTGGTACGTAAACCTGGGTCGATTCCAATCCAACGCATAGAGGCTCGAATTATTTTTAGCTTAATGACGGAAGTGACGTGTGCCAGTAAAGATCATGGCAATACCATGCTCATTGGCTGCTGCAATAATCTCATCATCACGCATACTGCCTCCCGGCTGAATTGCGCAACTTGCACCACCGTTCACAACAACATCCAGTCCATCACGAAACGGGAAGAAAGCATCACTCGCTACTGCTGAGCCCTTCAGGCTTAAGCCTGCATTTTCAGCTTTGATACTTGCCATCCGCGCAGAGTCCACGCGACTCATTTGGCCTGCCCCAATTCCGAGAGTCATACCATTGGCACAGTACACAATCGCATTGGATTTAACAAATTTGGCAACGCGCCAAGCGAACATCATATCGTTCATCTCGCTTGGAGTAGGCTGTCTTTGGCTCACAACCCGCATTTCGCTTTGCAGAACATTTTTAGAATCGGGTGATTGCACTAGCAATCCACCGCCAACACGCTTGAAATCAAAATTATTAAATGCAGCACCCAAAGGAATCTCTAAAAGACGTACATTTTGTTTTGCAGCAAAAATCGCTTTAGCTTCGTCGCTAAAACTGGGGGCGATCAGCACTTCCACAAATTGTTTAGAGATAGCTTGGGCCGCAGCGCCATCGCATGGAACGTTGAAAGCAATAATTCCACCAAAGGCTGAGCTTGGATCAGTTTTGAAAGCCTTTTCGTAAGCCTCTAATGCTGTTGTGCCAACAGCTACACCACATGGGTTGGCATGCTTAATGATGACGCAGGCAGCAGCGCTACCAGTATTACCTGTAAAGCTCTTGACGCATTCCCAAGCGGAGTCCGCATCAGCGATATTGTTGTAAGAAAGCTCTTTACCTTGCAATTGTTTGTAGTTGGCAAGTGCCCCTTCTATAGGGTAAATATCTTTATAGAAAGCAGCTGATTGATGTGGGTTCTCACCGTAGCGCATCTCTTGAACTTTTTCAAAAGCAAGGTGCAAAGTTTCTGGATAAGAGGATCTGGCTTTGTGATCTAAGTCATCACCTAATGCAGAAAGATAGTTAGCAATCGCACCGTCATACTGTGCAGTATGCGCAAATACTTTCTTAGCGAGAGCTAAGTTGGTCTTATAAGAAAGCACATTCTGATTGGCTTTCATTTCAGCTAGGACAGGTGCGTAATCTTCAGGAGAAATGAGTACGGTGACATCCTGATGATTTTTAGCTGCGGCACGCAACATGGCTGGGCCGCCAATATCAATGTTCTCGACTGCATCTTCAAACGAACACGATTCTTTGGCAACAGTTTCATTGAAGGGATAAAGGTTTATTACCAACATATCGATGGTATCGATGCCATGCTCTTTAAGGGCTGCCATGTGCTCAGGGAAGTCTCTTCGTGCTAAAAGACCGCCATGCACCATGGGGTGAAGAGTCTTTACGCGTCCATCCAACATTTCCGGAAACTTCGTTAGGGAAGAAACCTCAACTACCGGTAGATTGTTCTCAGCTAAAAGCTTTGCTGTTCCGCCAGTCGAAATCAGTTTGATGCCTTGCTCGTGAAGAGCTTTAGCAAAAGGCACGATGCCATTTTTATCAGAAACGGAGAGAAGGGCTGTACGGATCATATTTTCGGAAGGTTCTTAATGTTAAATAGTGTGTCGACGACTTACTTATTTGAGTATTTGATGCTCGACCAGCTTTTTATGTAGGGTATTGCGATTAATGCCAAGGTATTGAGCTGCCAGAGATTGGTTTTGTTTGGCATGTTGCATGACGAGTTCTAGCACTGGCTTCTCAACTACAGCCAATACCATTTGATAGATATCAGAGGGAGGTATGCCCTTGAGATCATTTAAATAGCTTTGTAACTGGGTTTCAATACATTCGGTAATGGGGTGTTTATTGGTCATAATTTATCTACATGCTAAAAACGAAAAGAACTAAGGTGCAACTAAGCTGCTTCTAAAAAAAGTAAACGGTCTGAATGAGATTTCATCTCATCAAAATAATCATTCACCATTTGCAATTGCGTTTTGCAATCATCAGCAGTATTCATACGCTGACGAAATGCATGTGAATCACGTAAACCTTTGCAATACCAGCCAATATGTTTGCGAGCGGTACGTAAACCAATATGCTCACCATAAAACTCGTAATGATCAAGAAGATGGGCATTCATGATTGCCTGAATCTCGTTAATTTCTGGGGTTGGTAGCTTGCCACCCGTCTCAAGGTAATGATTGATTTCACGGAATATCCATGGGCGACCTTGGGCGGCGCGTCCAATCATGATGGCATCAGCGCCTGTAATCTTTAAAACAGCTTCTGCCTTTTCTGGACTACTGATATCACCATTAGCAACCACCGGAATACGCACATGATTTTTTACGGCGGTAATTGTTTCGTATTCTGCTTCACCGTGATACAGATCCGCTCTTGTTCGCCCGTGAACGGTGAGCATTGAGATACCAGATTGCTCTGCAAGGCGTGCAATCTCAATGGCATTTTTATGTTCGCGATCCCAGCCCGTCCGAATTTTTAAAGTTACTGGTACTGCATCGGGGCCAACACCAACTGCATTTACAACGGCTTCTAGAATTTGCTGTACTAGCAGTTCATCTCGCAACAGGGCTGAACCCGCGGCTACATTACAAACCTTTTTGGCGGGGCAGCCCATATTGATGTCGATAATCTGTGCGCCGTGATCTACATTTATTTTTGCAGCAGCAGCCATCATTGCTGGATCTGCACCGGCAATTTGTACGGCGATGGGTTTGAATTCTCCAACGTGATTAGCACGACGTTGGGTCTTTTCACTTTTCCAAAGCAAGGCATTAGAGGCCACCATTTCGGATACGGCATATCCTGCACCCAATTTCTTGCAAAGCTGTCTAAATGGGCGGTCAGTCACCCCAGCCATAGGGGCCACAAATAGTCTATTTGCGAGTAGGTGGGGACCGATCTTCATCTATTGGGCTTAGTGTGGGAAGTGTCTTGCGGAAAGCATGACACTTTAGCACAAAGAGAGCTAAATCTGCCTAATTTTTAGGCAGATTCTTTGATTCTGGCAAAGCGAAGAATGCTTAGATTTTGAGGGCTTTTTAAGCCCTTTAGCGCCTGCCAAACATCATCTGGCGAGCTAAGGCTGTTTTGACTGGTGGAAGCCACTGCAGGGCGGATAAAGCCAATCCACGAGCCATCACGATTGGGACAAGATTAGAAGTAAATACTCGAGCCATAAAGTCTGTCAGGCCAATAGTAGTTGTTCTATCTGCTTTGCGACTTTGTGCATAACTTTCTAATGCATGTTCAATTGCTACCGGAGTTTGGTTTTCCACTGCCCCTGAAAATACCCCAACTAATTTTTCAGCAAGTAAAAAGGCATCACGTAATCCTAAATTTAATCCTTGCCCTGCAACAGGGTGCAAAGTTTGTGCGGCGTTACCAATCCAAACTTCATTGTCTTTAGTAATTTCTTTACGGTAGTTCAGTCCTAACTCATACAAGCGACGATCTTGAATTTTTAGAAAGCGGCCGATACGTGAACCAAATTCTTTTTGTAGCGACTCCAGAAAATCAGCATCACTTAATTGCAGACGATGCTGTGATGACTCTGGAGATCCACACCAAACTAGATTCAAAATATGAGGACCAGAATGACTTGGAAGCACAGCTAATGGACCTTCAGAGGTAAAGCGTTCCCATGCCTGATAGGGCGCTGCATTTTCTACTTCAACTAATCCCACCAGGGCTGCCTGACCATAGTCTCGACCAGACTCAACCCAATCCTGCGTTTTAAATAAACCACCTTCTGCATGCACTATGCATTTAGTATTCGTACTGACAGGGCTGTCTTCTTTACCAATGTGTAGCCATTTGAAATGAGGGCTCTTGGTTTGAATGTTTCTTAAAGTTTGACGCAGTGTCATGTGAATATCGCGATAGCGAATGATGTGGCCTAAAGCTTCTTGATTGAGCTCTTCGCGTGTCATCAGAGCGCGACCAAATCGACCCGCCTGTGAAACGTGCACGCGATGAATATCAGCGCATTCAGTAGGCCAGGCATGAATTGTGTCAAGTAGAAGCTTGCTGCCATGAGACAGGGCAATACCCCGGCTATCAGCCGAAGCTAGATCGGCATCCTCTTTCGGATTTCGGTCTATGAGCGTGAGTTTTGCATCTGGAAATTTTTGTAGAGTCCATGCTGCACAAGCAAGCCCAACAGGCCCGCCTCCATGAATCAAGATGTCGCAACTAGATGTACTCATGGCTAATGTTTAAGCATTCTTCATCAGGGCTTCAATTTCATCAGCCTTCACTGGTACCCCGCGAGAGATTAATTCACAGCCTGAACTATTAATGACTGCATCATCTTCAATGCGAATGCCAATATTCCAGAAGGCTTCATCGATATCATCCGCAGGTCTTATGTATAAACCTGGTTCAATCGTAATAACCATGCCGTCTTTGAGGGAGCGCCAAGGCTTATCTTCTTTAGAGGAGCCTTCAGTTGGTTCACGATATGAGCCAACATCATGAACATCCATACCTAGCCAGTGTGAAGTACGGTGCATATAAAACCGTCGATAGGCACCAGTCTCGATTGCACTCTCCAATGAACCTAACTCGGATAGTTTGAGAAGTTTTTCATCCAGCAAGCCTTGGGTCAGTACTTTGAGAGCAGCTTCGTGGGGTTGCATAAAAGTATTGCCTGGCTTGGCTACGGCAATTGCTGCTTCTTGTGCGGCGAGTGTGATGTCATAAAGCGCACGCTGAGGACTAGAAAACTTTCCATTGACTGGAAAAGTGCGGGTGATGTCAGATGCGTACCCATCAAGCTCACACCCTGCATCAATTAAGCAGAGGTCACCGCTGCGTAATTCGCTTGATCCAGCGCGGTAGTGCAGGATGCATGAGTTTGCACCTCCAGCTACGATGCTGTTGTAGGCAACACTCTGAGCACCGCTATTACGAAACTCATGAAGCAATTCGGCCTCAAGCTGATACTCTCTTATTCCAGGTTTACACACTTGCATCGCTCGAATGTGAGCGCGGGCAGAGATGGCTGCAGCACGGCGCATCGTATCAATTTCCTGCGCATCCTTGAATAAGCGCATCTCATGGATAAATGCCTCTACATCATGAAATTCAGAAGGTGGGTTAATGCCAGAGCGTGCTTGGCCACGAACTTGCTTCATCCAATGACGTAGGCGACGATCTGCTTCTGCACTTTCTGCTAGGCGGATATAAACCGCATCTTGATCAGCCAATAACTCACCAAGTTTGCGATCAAGCTCTTGATTACTGTACGCGTATTCAACACCAAGTACTGTTGGTGCAGCTTCAGGTCCGAGGCGGATCCCATCCCAAATTTCTCGCTCGGGATCTTTCGGTCTACAAAATAAATGGGATTGCACTTCATAGTCTTTGCCACTAGCTTTTACTACCATCACTAAAGTTGCGCCTGGTTCTTCAAAGCCAGTTAAGTAAAAAAAATCGCTGTCATGACGATAGGGAAATTCGCTATCGCGATTACGGGCGACTTCAGGCGCAGTCGAAATGACTGCAACACCGCTACCAGTTTTAGCGTGAATTTGTTTTGCTAGCGCATTTCTGCGTTCTTGATAAATTTTGTTATTCATAAGCTGCGTTGAGCTCTTGTAAACGTTGTGGAGTCCCTACATCGTGCCATGGACCGATATATTTTTCACCAGACACTTTATTTTGCTCCATTGCCTCCCTCAGTAGCGGTGCTAGCTTTGCCGGAAATCCGATTTCTAATGCTTTGAAGAGGTCCTGATGGTAGATGCCGATCCCTGAAAAAGTGAGCCTCTCTGCACCTTCTGAGGGCTTAGCGCTAATTTTTCTATCTTTAAGGTAGAAGTCCCCGTCTGGGTGCTGAACTGGATTTGGAACCATGAGTAGGTGTGCCAACAATTGATTGGGCTGGCTGCGAAGGCTTGAGACTACCTCTAAAAGTGACTGGACAGGTAGATTAGGGCTAAATACATCACCGTTAATCACCAAAAAATAATCCTCTGGCAAAAGCAAGGGAAGTGCCTTGCGAATGCCGCCCGCAGTTTCTAGGGCGTTACCTTCGGGTGAGTATTGAATACTGAGACCAAACTGTCGACCATCTTTTAGACTCTCTTCGATTTGTTCACCAAGCCACGCATGATTAATGACAACATTTTCAATGCCTGACTTAGCAAGAGCTTCAAGATGCCAAGCTAGTAATGATTTATTTTGAATCGTCAGTAAAGGCTTTGGCAGACTATCAGTCAGGGGTCGCATCCGCTCGCCTCTACCAGCGGCAAGAAGAAAGCAAGGAAGAGAGCGGTTCTTGTTCATTCGTGTTTGCTAATTATTCTTGATTTGGCGGGTGGACTCCAAAATACGCGCTAATGGTTTTAGTTCGATATAGCGATTAGCAGTGGCGATTGCATATTCTAGTACTAGAGGAATATCTTTAAGGTATCCGTCCTTGCCATCACGATGAAAGAGCCTTGCAAAAATACCCAGAACTTTCAGGTGACGTTGCAAACCCATCCACTCAAAATCTCGATAGAACTGACCAAAATCACCCGGCATTGGAAGTTTAGCTTTACGACCCGCTTCCCAGAATTTAATAACCCAGTCAATCACACGCTCTTCAGGCCATGCTATGTATGCATCTCGCCATAAAGAAGCGGCATCGTAAGTAATCGGCCCATAAACAGCGTCTTGAAAATCGATCACGCCTGGATTATTTATTGCAGTCACCATTAAATTGCGCGAGTGGTAATCGCGATGAACATAGACTGTTGCTTGGGCTAGATTATTTTCAATAATGAAGTCAAAAGATTGTTTGAGTTGAGTTTGTTGTAGATCGCTTAATTGAATCTTGAGATGTTTCTTCAAATACCATTCAGGAAATAAATCTAATTCTCGTTGCAAGAGGGCTTGATCATACTGCGGAAGTGCATCTGGCTTGCTAGCTAATTGCATTTGCACTAAAGCATGAGTTGCATCTGCATAAAGGTGATCTGCAGTTTCGCTATTAAGTCCTGAAAGAAAAGTTTTAGTGCCCAAATCATTCAATAAAAGAAAGCCTTCTGCAGTATTTTGATCAAGTATTTTTGGGACGTTTAACCCGGCATTAGAGAGCAATAAATCCACTCGAATAAATGCGTCTAAAGGTTCATGCTCTGGAGGTGCATCCATCACGATTAAGGTCTCGAAATTGGGCTTTTGAGACTCAATACGGAAATAGCGTCTAAAGCTAGCATCTGCCGAGGCTGGGGCCAAAGTGGCGAGATCTAATTGCCAGCTAGGCTGCAGGGCTTTTAGCCAGTTGCGGAGGGTGTTTAAGCGAGAGTCAGTCATGGTCGATTCGTATAATAAGGCTGGTCTGGATCCATGAGTCATTATCGCCGTCGCGCCGGCCTTTGCGCCCCTCTTTTTTTAGCTATGACCCCGCGCGTAATCATGGGGGTGATATTGCTTCAATTCGCGTTGCCGATTCGGGCGCAGGCTCCTGCGCCATTACCCCCGTCCTCACAAACTTCTACAAACACAGTACTTTTGCCCGATCGTGGCAATGTGACCGTATTGAAGTTGGATGATCAGTTGCGCGTAGGCCGGCCAATTGAAGATGGCAAAGCCCTGACATTCACTTCTAGCGATGTAATCGATGGTGTAGTCGATCGCGATATGCATTTAAAGGGCCGTGCGCAAATTCGTCGCAATGGCGCAGTTCTGAAGGCTGATGAAATTACTTATGACCCCGATACTGATATCGCCGATTTAATTGGTAACGCAGAACTTTCCAAAGGAAATGTTGTCTTTAAGGGCCCCCAAGGACAATTTAAAGTTGATGCACGTGAAGGCGCGATGCAGGCTCCTAGCTATGAGCTCCGAGATAACAGGGGGAGTGGAAAGGCAAAAAAATTAACGATTGCAGGGCCTGATATTTTTGTTTTCGATAAAGCAACCTACACCACTTGTACTCCAGAAAATATGGATTGGTATTTCACGGTCGGCAGTTTAGAAATCGATAACGAGCAAAAAGAAATGGTTGGCACACATGGAGTGATGCGATTCTTTGATGTACCGATTGCCTATATTCCTTACTTCACGGCTCCGACAGGCGGGCAACGTCGTTCAGGACTGCTTGCTCCAGTTGCTGGCTATAACTCGAACAATGGTTTAGACATTACCCAGCCTTATTACGTCAATATTGCACCAAACCGTGATTTACTTTTATTGCCTCGTTATATGAATCAACGGGGCGTCATGTTAGGTGCGCAATACCGTTTCTTAGATACAAAATATGCTGGGACCCTTGGTGGCGAGTTCTTGCCATACGACAAGCAGACTGGCACTGATCGATGGAAATATGACTGGCAGCAACGACAAGCATTTACCGGAGGAGTTGGGCCGGGTGGTGTGCCATTGCCTGGTTCGTGGACAGGCTATGCGAATATGGCTAGAGTTTCAGATAATTTATATCCTACGCAATTTTCACAAAGTCTAGCAGGGGTTGTAACCAATCAATTCCGCCAAGAAGTTGGAACAACAAAGGGCCTTACTGGTAGTTTAAGTAATTGGAATGTATCCGCTAGAGCATTGACATTTCAAACTCTTCAGCCTGATCCTGCTGTCACTGTTCAGTCGCCTTATAACGTGTTGCCAAATGTTACCGCTACTTATAATAATCGTTTAACTCCGACAGCTTCAGACGTAAGCGGTAAGTATGTAACTTTGCCTACTGGCCCTGCAACTTCATTTTCTACGGACTTCACTCGCTTTGCGTACAACATTCAGGGACACCTAGCTGCTACTGCACCAGGCGTCTATAGCCAGGCCGATAGAACAGTAGTAAAGGGTGCAATGGCTTTGCCCCAAGTGACGCCCGGTTATTACCTTACGCCAAAGGTGAGCTTCCAATCAAATAGCTATAACGCAACTCCATTCAATACTGTTGGATTGGCTCCAGTTCAAGGTTTCACTATCCCTACATTTAGCCTGGACTCTGGAATGGCATTTGAGAGAGATGCAGCTGAGCTGAAAGAATTTTTTGGGCGCGATATGTTGCTGACAATGGAGCCAAGAGCTTTTTATGTTTACACGCCATATCAAAGTCAAGCGCAAACACCAATTTTTGATACGGCCGATGCTGGCTTTGGCGTGTCTCAAATTTTTGCTGAAAATACATTCATTGGTAACGATCGCATTGCTGACAGAAATGCGGCAACCCTGGGTATGACTAGCAGAATGATTGAAGCCAATACGGGCGCCGAGCGAGCCAGCGTAACTCTGGCACAACAACAACAATTTACTGGCCAGAAAGTAGGCTTAAACGGCAACATTGTGAATCCCTCAACCTATTCCGATACTTTGGGTTCTGCCTCAGTGCGATTACTTGGAAACTTCAGTGCTGATATGTTTGGTCAGTACAACACCCAGCTTAATCGCTTTGTGCAAACTACAGTGGGCGGAAGCTGGAGACCTACTCCTGGTAGAAGCCTGAATTTTGGCTATCGAAATGTCTGGTCACCACCAGTACAAGCATCGGTGCAAAATAATCAATCCTTTACTCCATCTGCAACCACTACTGATCAGTACAACATCTCAGGACAATGGCCACTCTCGCGCGAAGTCTCTGTATTAGGTCGGTGGGGTTATGATGCCTTAACCACTAAAACATTGAATACCTTGTTGGGTCTTGAGTGGACAAGAGATTGCTGGACATTCCGTAGCGTCTACTCACAAATACTCAATACCTCTCAAATAACCACTACCCAAATACTCTTCCAAATAGAATTTAGGGGCTTTGCTAGCGCAGGCAGTAGTCCAGTTGATATCATGAGGTTAAATGTACCTGGATATATGCCTACTTCAAAACCAATTCCACCCTCAATATATGAGAACTATCAATAATGCTTAGTAGGAACCTTTTGAAACAGATTTTGTCCGTCATCCTAGTATTGGGTACCACATCTTTTGCGGGCGTTGTCTACTCTCAAGACTCTTCGAAGACTGGCAATACAACAGATAGAAAAATTCGCAATATCGATGGCGTTGCTGCTGTGGTGAATACGGGTTATGTAACCCGAAAAGAAATCGATGACCGCATCATAGCTCTTCAGAAACAGGGGGTGAAGTTGCCTGATGCTGATAACTTAAGAAAATTGGTATTAGAGCGCCTGATTATCGAAAAAATTCAACTACAGAATGCCGAGCAAGAAGGCATTATGGTTACCAACAAAGAGCTAGAAAAAATTATTGGCGATATTGCTGATAAAAATAAATTGAGTTATGCCGAGTTCAAAGCCAGGGTCATAGGTACAGGGATGACGTTTGAGCGCTATAAACAGACTTTGCGTGAAGATATTATCTTGAGCCGTTATCGCGAGCGAGCAGTAGAGGCTAAGATTAAGATTTCAGATGCAGAGATAGATAATTTCATCACAGAGCGTATGCGCGCTATGGCTGGTGGTGGCGATCAACGTCCTGCATCACCCGCAAAAGGTGGGCCCGAAGAAATTGATGTTGCGCAGATTTTTATTGCAGTAGATGCAGGTGCAAGTGTGAGCATTCAAGCTGAAGCAAAGAAGCAGGCTGAGGCCTTACTGCGCGATGCAAAAGGTGATATGGATTTTTTACAACTTGGTGCCGCCGCTGCAAAAGCCAACCCTAAAATCAAATTTCAAGATTTGGGTTACCGCAGTCCTGATCGTTTGCCTCAACTTTTTTATGAGGCTATTCGAAATACTGGTGGCGGACAAGTTGCTAATGCGGTAGTGAAGAGTCCAGCGGGATATCACATCCTCAAGGTTTTGGATCGCCGCGCAATAGGCGTAGCCCCCGCTCAGCAATCCGGGTCCCAAGAGTCTGTACCGACAACACCCCAAAATATTCCGATTACCCAAACGATGTCCCGTCATATTTTGTTGAAAAATAGAGCGGGATTAACGGATCAAGACGCAGAGAGACGCTTGCAAGGCTATCGTGATCAAGTACGCGCCAAAACTGCTGATTTTGTTGAGCTTGCTAAAAAATACTCTGAAGATGGCTCGGCTGCAAATGGCGGTAATTTGGGTTGGATGGGTCCCGGAGATTTAGTTCCTGAATTTGAGCAGGCAATGAATCGACTTCAAATTGGTGAGATAAGTAATCCAGTGAAGTCTGAGTTTGGTTGGCACTTGATTCAGGTATTAGAGCGTCGCGAGGCACAATTAACAGTAGAAAAGCAGCGAGAATTTGCGCGTGCAGCTATCCGTGAAAGAAAATTCGAACAAGCTTATCAGGATTGGATTCGTGAATTGCGCGATACAGCAACCGTCAAAATCTTGAATGCAGAAGATGCAGCCGACGCCGCACTTCGTTAAATTAGTAATCACTACTGGTGATCCTGCTGGTATCGGACCAGAAGTTTCGCTGGCCGCAGCAAAAGATTTTTTGACTGAACAGCCTAATGTCCAGATTACTTTATTGGGTGATGCAAGTTTATTTAAAGATTCTTCAGGCAAAAGTCTGAACACTCCTGAGTATTTGAAGATTGAGTCAATTTCACTGGGCGCACCTAGTATCCCTGGCGTATTAAATCCTGCCAATGCACGATACGTCCTGAATCTTCTGGATCGTGCTAGCGATGCTTGTCTGCATGGCGATTTCGATGCGATGGTTACGGCCCCAGTTCAAAAGAGCTTAATCAATAATGCTGGTATTCCTTTTACTGGACATACCGAATATTTGGCCCAGCGCTGCAACACACAGCATGTTGTCATGATGTTATGTGCTCCGTTGCCTGCTGGTTTCTTGAGAATTAAATCGCAGAGAGATTTAAGAGTTGCTTTGGCAAGCACTCATCTTCCCCTGAGGGACGTCTCAACCTCTTTAAGTTATGAGCTCTTGCTTGAAACGATTCAAATAGTAAACGCAGATTTGCGTGAAAAATTTGGCATCGCCAAGCCGGTGATTCGCGTTGCTGGCTTAAATCCGCATGCTGGTGAGTCTGGTTATTTAGGCCGTGAAGAAATTGAGATGATTGCACCAGCAATTGAATCTGCTAAGCAGCAAGGCATTGATGTTTCTGGACCGTATCCTGGAGATACTATGTTTGATACTTCTGCGCTCGAGTATGTTGATGCGTTTATAGCGATGTATCACGATCAAGGGCTAGCCCCGTTTAAGTTTGTCACTTTTGGTGGTGGGGTGAATGTGACTTTGGGCTTGCCGATTATCAGAACATCAGTAGATCATGGAACTGCTTTGGATATTGCTGGAAAAGGAATTGCTGATTCCAGTAGCATGTTAGAGGCTCTTCGTTTGGCTTATGCGCTCGCTCTGAGCCAAAGAAAGCTAAGCTAGGGAATGCATCGCGCACGTAAACGTTTTGGTCAGAATTTTTTGCAAGATGATGGAATTATTTATTCCATCGTTGCTTTAATTAATCCTGGCCCAGATATGCATGTGATTGAGATTGGTCCTGGGCTTGGTGCCTTGACAATTCCCTTGCTGAGAAATCTTGATGAGCTTGATCTTCTGGAAATTGACCGTGACTTAGTCGCCTACTGGAATCAAAAAAATCTCAATGGCTTAACAGTCATTGAAGGTGATGCTCTCAAGTTTGATTTTCTGGATTGGGCAAAGAGTCGTTCTGAGAAAAAAGGGTTTTGTAAGGTAGTTGGTAATTTGCCTTACAACATCTCTTCACCATTATTATTTCATCTTGTTGCTGCTGCCTCTGAAATTGATGAACAAGTATTTATGTTGCAAGCCGAGGTTGTTGAAAGAATGGTGGCAAAGGCTGGCAGTTCTGATTTCAGTAGATTGTCTGTCATGCTCCAAGCTCGCTACGATATGGAGTTGGTCTTAGAGGTTCCCCCCGAAGCTTTTGATCCTCAGCCAAAAGTAAACTCTGCGGTAGTGCGCATGATTCCGCGCCAAGACTTTCATTTGAGCAATACTCAGTGGAGCGCTTTAGAGCAGGTAGTTGCTGCAGCCTTTTCTCAGAGAAGAAAAATGTTGCGTACTAACTTGCAGGCTTTTGCAGAGAGATTAAGTTTGACCGAGCTTGAGTTAAAAGCGAGAGCGCAGGATATTGCTGTCGAGCGCTATATTGAGTGGGCTAAAGTTTTAGCTGCTTGATATTCTATTGATAAGCGCTGGGGTCAATGACCCGCATTTCGGATTCAATCCAACCCTCAACCTCTTGTTGTAATTCTTCTCCTGACTTGCCTTCGGAAAAAATGGCTGGCCCAATCGAAAAGATCACAGTGCCAGGCTTCTTTAAAAGGCTGTTCTTAGGCCAAAAATTACCTGCGTTGTGTGCAATTGGAATAACTAATGCGCCCGTAGCGCTCGCCAGGCGAGCACCACCCTTACGATAGGGCTTAGTTGATCCTCGAGGTGTTCTGGTGCCCTCCGGAAATAGCATGATCCATTTACCTTCACCCAGACGTTTGCGACCTTGGCTAGCAACTGAGAGGGCTGCTGTTTGTTTGTTTGCACGATTAATGTGAATCATCTTGAGCAAAGCTAGAGCCCAGCCAAAAAAGGGAATCCAAAGCAATTCTCGTTTGAAGACAAAGCAAAGTTGTTTTGGAAGGAGAGCAATATAGGCAATCGTTTCATAAGCAGACTGATGTTTGCTCAGAATAACGACAGGTTTATCAAGCACTGCACGCATGTGTTCCATGCCACGAATTTCATAGCGGATGCCACAAAGATGCCACAAGAGCCAGATAACGACTTTGTTCCAAATGCCAATGAATTTGTAGCGATTTTCTGGGCTCAGAAAAGGAAATGCCAGCATGCATAGCACTGACCAAATTGGAGTGAAGATCAGTAGAAATAAAGCAAAGAGAGCAGAGCGTAAATAGACCATGTTTTCTCTACACATTACTTTCGAGCAGCGCGTTTGTGAAAGCCATGAGATCAGCATGAATCTGCGTACCCTCTGGTAAGTTGCCCTTTTCCAATGTTTTTTGACCTTTGCCAGTCAATACTAGATGGGGCGAGGCTCCCAGCGCGATGCCAGCTTGCAGATCTCGTAATGAGTCACCCACAATGGGTACACCTAAGAGTGGCTGAGTACTATCCGATTTTTTATAACGCAAAGCAATTTCTTTCATCAGGCCTGGGGCGGGCTTGCGACAATCACAGTCATGTGAATCCATATGAGGGCAAAAGAAAATGCTATCGATATGCCCACCTAAAGGCTGAAGAAGCTTATCCAGCTTGTTGTGCATCGCATGCAATTCATTAATCGTGAAATAACCTCTCGATAAGCCAGACTGATTGGTTGCGATTGCTATTTGATAGCCCGCTTGATTCATTAATGCTATTGCTTCTAGGCTTCTAGGTAGAGGGATCCATTCATCAACAGATTTAACATAATCATCACGATCTTCATTGATCACGCCATCGCGATCGAGAATAATGAGTTTAGAGGAGCTGATGCTCATGCTAATTTGCCGAGATCGGCAACGAGATTCATTTTCTGGTGGAGTTGTTGCAGGAGAGCTAGGCGGTTATCACGCAACTCAGGATTAGGGTCCATCACCATCACATCAGCAAAAAATTGATCAATAGGAGCACTTAAGGCAACAAGTACCCTTAATAATTCAACAAATTGACGTTTTTCATAAGCGGCGCTGAGGGCGGGAGTAATGCTTTCCAAGGCTTGATATAGCTTGGTTTCTGCAGGAATTTGCAATAACTTAGTAGAGCATGCCGCAGGAATGGCAGTAGTTGTTTTCTTCAGAATATTGCTAATCCGTTTATTTGCAGCAGCAAGTTGCGCAGCTTCAGCCAAGGCATTAAATTCACGCAAAGCAGTTAAGCGTTGAATTAAATCATTAATTTGTGCTGGCTCCTGGCTCAGAACGGCATCGATTTCAGCGCTGGTAAATGGTTTGCCAGCAATCGATTGATCGCGTAGGTAAGCGCGCAGACGATCGATGATGAATGCATAAATGTCAGCAGCATTTGCTTTTTCTTGAACATCTTTTGGTGAAAATTGCGCACGCGCTAATTCAATTAGTGCTGGCAGACTCAGAGACAGATTCTTTTCTAGTAGTAAGCGGCAAACACCTAAAGCATGACGACGTAATGCATATGGGTCTTTATCACCAGTTGGCGCAAGCCCTATACCCCAAATACCAACTAGCGTTTCTAGCTTATCAGCAATAGCTAAAATAGTTCCGGTTAATGTCTGTGGCAGAGCATCACCTGCAAAGCGTGGCATATAGTGTTCGCTGCATGCGGCAGCAACCTCAGGATTTTCGCCATCATGCACTGCATAGTAGCGACCCATGATGCCTTGAAGTTCTGGAAATTCACCAACCATATCAGTGAGTAAGTCAGTCTTTGCAATCTCTGCAGCACGACTTGCGAGCTTTTCATCGACATTGAGTTCTTTTGCAATACCTGTAGCAAGAGCCTGAACACGCCGAGCGCGCTCAAGTTGACTGCCCAATTGATTGTGATAAACCACCTTGCCGAGATCAGCAACACGGGTAGCTAAGGCGCGCTTTTGATCTTGCTTGAAGAAGAAGCGTGCATCTGCAAGGCGCGGACGCACAACGCGCTCGTTACCAGAGATGATGGCTTGTGGCTTCGTGGTTTCAATATTGGAAACAATTAAGAAGCGATTGCGCAACTTATCTTGTTTGTCAGTCAATGCAAAATACTTTTGATTGGTTTGCATTGTCAAAATTAAGCATTCTTGGGGAACTTCCAAGAATTCTTGATCAAAGTGACACTCATAAATAGCGGGCCATTCAACCAGAGAGGTCACCTCATCTAGAAGGCTATCAGGCATTAAAACTAAGTCATCACCAGCCGCCTTTAAAAGGGCTGTCTCGATTTGAGCTCTGCGTTGATTAAAGCTAGGAATTACCTTAGCCTTAGTTTGCAAATCATTTTCATATTGATCTGCAGTAGCGATAGTCACATTACCTGGCGCTAGGAAGCGATGCCCTTCAGTTTGGTTGCCAGCATCAATTCCCAGACTGCTGATCTTGAGAACCTGATTACCATGTAAAGCAATAATGCGATGGGCTGGACGAGCAAATTGCACATCTGCTAATTGACCATTTTTCTGAAGTACTTGATAGTGCATCATTTTGGCAATTGGTAATTTATTCAGCGTTTGCTCAAGCGCAGTTTGCGCGGTATGTTCTAGTGCAGCACCTTTAGCGATCACATTCAGATAAAGCGCTTCATTTTTACCTTCACCCGCTTTTTCAAGGGTGGCAATATCAATATCACCATAACCAAGTGCACCTAATTTTTTTAGTAAAGGCGGAGTCGCTTTTCCTTGAGCATTAAAGGCAATGCTCGTTGGCAATAGTTTTTCACGAACGGGGTAGTCGGGCGCTTGATCAAGAACATTGCTGATTTGAACTGCTAGGCGACGAGGTGTAGCAAAGCCAGCCACCTTCGATGCCTCAGTGGCTAAGCCAGAAGTCTTTAAGACTGTAAAGATCCCCTCACTAAAAGCATCGCCTAAGCGACGCAAGGATTTAGGGGGTAATTCTTCAGTGAATACTTCAATTAATAAAGTAGCGGACTGTGTAGGTGAATTGCTTGTGCTCATAAATAGATTACTTCAATCTTGATGCCTAAGCCTTAGCCTGGCGTTGACACATTGGGAAGCCGAGTTTTTCACGAGATTCAAAATAAGCTTGAGCGACTGAGCGAGAAAGATTACGGATACGGCCGATATAGGCTGCACGTTCGGTTACTGAAATAGCGCCACGTGCATCAAGGAGATTAAAGGTATGTGCCGCCTTGAGAACCATTTCATAAGCGGGAAGAGCGAGCGGCACTTCCATCAAGCGTTTTGCTTCGCCTTCATAATTTGTAAAGTTTGCAAATAGCAAATCAGTATTGGAGTGTTCAAAGTTATAGCAAGATTGCTCCACTTCGTTTTGGTGATACACGTCACCATAAGAAATACCATCTGCCCAAACGAGGTCATAAACATTTGAGCAATTTTGAATGTACATCGCCAAGCGTTCGATGCCATAAGTAATTTCGCCCAGAACAGGTTTGCAATCCAAGCCACCTACTTGTTGGAAATAAGTGAACTGAGTTACTTCCATACCGTTTAACCATACTTCCCAGCCCAGACCCCACGCACCGAGGGTAGGATTTTCCCAATCGTCTTCTACAAAACGGACATCATTTTCTTTAAGATTAAGTCCTAATGCCGCTAGTGATCCCAGATATAGCTCGAGAATATTTTCAGGGGCTGGCTTGAGAACAACTTGATATTGATAATAGTGCTGTAAGCGATTTGGATTCTCGCCATACCGACCATCCTTAGGTCGCCGAGATGGCTGAACATAAGCTGCTTTCCAAGGCTCTGGACCAATGGCGCGCAGGAAAGTTGCTGTGTGGGATGTGCCTGCGCCGACTTCGAGGTCAATAGGTTGCAATAGGGCGCAACCTTGTTGGTCCCAATAATCCTGAAGTTTGAGAATGATTTGCTGAAAAGTAAGCATGATTAACCTGGCTAAGCCATTGATTTTACATGGCTAGCAGGGGATGCAGTCAAAAATGACTAAAAACGTCGATGACGAATCAGGCCCCAGATCAACAAGAGGCAAGAAAAGCTCAAAATTGGGAAATTGCCCCAAAAGACATAAGGCGTTTTACCCTCATAGGCCTGAACTTCCGTACTTAAGCTTACTTGGGTAAATTCAGGGAGTTCTGCAAGAACTTTGCCATCAGGGCCCAACACAGCGCTGATGCCAGTATTGGTAGCTCGAAGGGCCGGTAGGCCGGTTTCAAGTGAGCGTAATTGAGAGAGTCGTAATTGTTGGGTAGGTGCTTGTGATTTACCAAACCAAGCCAGGTTCGTTAAATTGATGAGTAAATTCGTTGGTTGGGGATTGTTCCGAATACGACTAGCAAGCTCGCCACCAAAAACATCCTCATAACAAATCGTGATCGCTGCATAGAGCGGGTCTTCCTTCTGTCTTCTGATGATGAAGTTATCTTGCGCATCCCCACCCCTTGCAAAATCACTTAAGGGAACACTAAAAGCATTAACGAACCAACGAAAACCGGGCGGAATAAATTCACCAAAAGGTACTAGGTGATTCTTGTCGTATTGATATGCGTCTTGAGCGGGAGAAAGACCTAGAGCTCGGTTAGAAAATTCTCTTCCATTATCTGGATTTGTGTGGCGCCCAATGACGCCAAAGAGTAAGTTGGTTTGAGTGTTATTAGAAAGACTTTGAAGATTTTCTATAAGCCCAGCTGGAAGATTAGTTGTGGGCCAAGCAAAAGCAGTTTCTGGTGAGATCACAAGCTCAGCGCGAGATTGCATCATGGCGTTGCTATAAAAATGAATTTGCTTTAGAACCCCCTCGGGGTTGGTGAACATGCTTTGCGGAAAATTACCTTGTACCAGTTCAATCTTAAGGGGTTCGCCAATTGGTTCAGTAAAACTCCAGAAGCTTGAGCCAATAGTGATTAAGCAAACGAGTACCAGCGTCGAGATGCAATAACGTGGATGCTTATTCAGTTGAAAGATTTGCCAGGATGCATACACCACTAAAAAAGTACAAGCCAAACCGCCAAAATAAGGAGCGATGGTTGCAAATGGCCCATTTACTTGTGCTTCCGCAAAACCCATCCAAGGAAATCCAGTAAAAATTTCCCCGCGAAGATATTCACCCACTGCCCAGCTCGCAGCTAAAAATAAACCAGATATCGAAGAGCTTTTAAAGATGCGAATCGATAAACAGGCGATTGAGAAGTAGAGGGAGACATAGGCGGATAACAAAAAAACAGCTACACAGGAGAGCAGGGCATTCATGCCACCGATATCGTGCAGGCTAATGTACAGCCACCAAAGCCCCACAATAAAGTAGCCAATCCCAAATATCAGGCTAGAGAAAAAAAACTGTGTTGTTGAGCAATCTTTTAGCAGGCTAAGTCGCCACCAAATAATGCTTAGAAGGGGGATCTGAATCCAACCGCCATAGGGAAGCTCGGCGGCAACAGCCATTAGAGAGCCTAATGTAAAAAGCGCAAGGAGTGCTACTACATTCAATTTTTGATGGGTCTTACCTGAATACAGATCAACCAAGGTAATTCTCAATCAGTAGTTTTAGGTGTTTGGCGTGCCAGCAAAATATGAACTTGCCGCGGGTCAGCGCGTAGCACTTCAAACTCGATGCCATCAATAGCAATCAGTTCACCAATTTTTGGAACGCGACCTAGATGCTGAACAACAAGACCGGCTACGGTTTCAATATCTTCTTCTGCAAATTGAGTGCCGAGTGCTTCATTGAATTGCTCCAGTTCGGTGATACCTTTTACCCGAATGTCACCATTATCTAGAGAGATGATATTGTCAGCCTCTTCATCGATATCATGCTCATCTTCAATATCGCCGACGATTTGTTCAAGCACATCTTCAATAGTAATAATGCCGGCTATACCACTGTATTCATCAACCACAACAGCTAAATGATTGCGGTTGTCTTTAAAGTCTCGCAATAAAACGCTCAAACGCTTTGATTCAGGAATAAAGACTGCTGGACGTAACCAGTCCCGAACCTGAAAATCTTTTTCTGTTGCGTGACGCAGTAAATCTTTGGCCAATAAGATGCCAATAACGTTATCGCGACTACCTTCAAATACTGGAAAACGGGAGTGTGCTGCTTCGATGACAGTTTTGATCAGATCCGCAAGAGGCAGGTTGATATCAATCCAATCGATTTGGGCGCGTGGCACCAGGATATCGCGTGCACATAACTGACCAACTTGAAAGACACCCTCAATCATAGAGAGCGCATCAGCATCAATTAAGCCCTCGATTTGCGCCTCACGTAAGGTGGCAATTAATTCTTGACGGCGTTCGTTAGGGCTCGTTGGCTGCGGCGTTAAAAAATCAGCCAAGCGATCTAAAAGGGATTTGTTGGGGTCAGGCATGTTGCAAGAATAGCGTAGAAATATGTTAAATCAATAAAAGTAGCGGGGATAATTTTTTACTGGGCTAGATATGGGTTTGTAAAGCCCAGCTGACGCAAGATTTTGACCTCAAGCGCCTCCATCTTTTTGGCATCCTTTGGATTTTCATGATCGTAAGCTTGCGCATGCAGGCAGCCGTGCACGGTTAAGTGAGCCAAATGGGCTTTGAGGGGTTTGTTTTGCTCTTTTGCTTCTTTTTGAATGACAGGTAGGCAAAAAATAATATCTGCTGCCAATGCAGTTTTAGAAAACTCATACGGAAAAGTTAATACATTGGTGGCGTAATCTTTTTTACGAAAATTAGAGTTTAATTTTTTGCTCTCTGCTACATTCACAAAGCGAAGTGTCAACAATCCATCATAGTGAGTGGCAGCCCTAGCCCATTTTTTGATTAATGCAGCCGAAGCAATTTTAGATAAGGCCGCTTCAATAGTCGGACTTGCATACTGAATATCAATCGTGAGTTTAGTTGGCATGGGCTTCAACCAATTCGCCTCTGAGGGTGTAATTGAGAACCTCGGTAATCCGAATATCAACCATTTGTCCAATCAGTGATTCAATTTCTTGATTAGGGACCGCGAAATGCACAACACGATTATTCTCAGCCCGACCTTGTAGGTTGATGCCATCCTTGGCCAGACCTTCAATCAAAACCCTTTCAGTATTACCCAGCATTTTTTGACTGATTTGATTTGCCTGTTCTTCAACTAGCGCCAACAGTGTTTGAAGGCGCTTGAGTTTAGTTTCATAGGGAGTGTCATCAGCCAGATTTGCTGCTGGTGTTCCTGGACGCGGGCTAAAGATGAAGCAAAAGCTGTTGTCAAACTCGAGCTCTCGTACCATCTTTAAGAGTTTCTCAAAGTCTGCGTCAGTCTCACCCGGAAAGCCCACAATGAAATCGCTTGATAAAGTCAGGTTAGGCCGCACAGCACGCATCTTGCGAATAATGCTCTTATATTCCAGAGCGGTATAGCCGCGTTTCATGGCAGACAGTACCGAATCAGATCCATGTTGAACTGGTAGATGCAAATGACTTACCAGCTTGGGAACTTTGGCATAGACATCAATAAGGCGTTGGGTGAATTCTTTGGGGTGGCTTGTAGTAAAACGAATCCGCTCAACCCCAGGAATGTCGGCAATATATTCAATGAGTAAAGCAAAGTCCGCGATCTCTTCAGTGCCACCCATTTTCCCAAGGTAGGCATTGACATTTTGACCAAGCAAAACAATTTCTTTCACGCCTTGGCTAGCCAGTCCAGCAACCTCGGTAAGCACATCATCAAATGGTCTCGATACTTCTTCGCCGCGCGTGTAGGGAACTACGCAGTAGCTACAGTATTTGGAGCAGCCTTCCATAATGGATACGTAGGCAGAGCCACGAGTTTGGCGTGATGCAGGAAGATGATCAAACTTTTCAATTTCAGGAAAAGAAATATCTACTTGAGAGATGCCAGTCTTGCGGCGTTGTGCCAGTAGATCTGATAAGCGGTGCAATGTTTGCGGCCCAAAGACCACATCAACATAGGGTGCACGACTCACAATTTGCTGACCCTCTTGACTAGCTACGCAACCACCAACACCAATTAATAAATTGGGTTTCGTTTTTTTAAGCTCGCGTAAACGTCCTAAATCAGAGAACACCTTATCTTCCGCTTTTTCTCGAATAGAGCAAGTATTGAGAAGAACAACATCGGCGTCTTCTGGTGTATCGGTCATGACCATGCCTTCATCGGCATGCAATAGGTCGGCCATCTTACCCGAGTCGTACTCGTTCATTTGACAGCCAAAGGTTTTGATATAGAGCTTTTTCATATGCCGTTCTCAGGTTTATAACTGGGGGCGAAGCTCAGATTTTACTGTCTATAGGAGTCGATAGGCCAGAATTGCTACTAGCGTGGGTGGCAATGCTGCTATTAGTAGATAGAGTGCCGATACAGCCCCATTTGGAAAGTATTGGCGCAAGATGGCAATTCCGGCTGGATTGGGCGCATTAGCTATAACAGTCAACCCGCCACCCGCAACCGCACCGCCCACTAAGGCTAGCTTGAACTCTAAAGTGGTTCCCGTTACTAGTGATCCCAAATAAGTCAGTGCCGCATTGTCAGTAATTGCTGTGAGTGCAAGGCTGCCATAAAACACTTCTGTAGGGCTCATCTTTTCCAAAATGGGTTGTAGCCACCAACCTTGTAATGCGCCTAGAACAACCAAACCGGCCAAGAAGAATCCAACCAGTAATGCTTCTTTCACGATGAGTGGGTTTTGATGTTTCGGATAAGCAGTGGTGTATCCAATAAAGAACAGTAGTATCCACATAAAAATGATGGGGTCATGAGCAAATACGACAACGCCCAGTAAAAACAGTAAGTGCATCGCAATCACAGCTAGTGGAATTTTGCTTTGCTTTGCAGTATTGCTTGGCTCGATAAGCTCTTTATGAAATAGTAGTGTTGCTCCAAGCGCATTGATAAAAATTGCAATGCAAGATTCAATGCCAAAGTTGGCAAACATAAATGCTGAGGTCCACCCCCAGGTTGAAGCCACCATCAGTACTGGTGGCGCCGCAAAGTTCGTGAGGGTTCCGCCAATAGAGATATTTACAAAAAGAACGCCTAGTGTTCCAAATAGCAATCCCATTGAACATTTATGTCGGTATACCAAGTCACGCAATAGAAAAGCAGCTAATGTCATAGCGGCGGCCTCAGTAATCAATGAGCCAAGTAAGGGAGTGATTGCTAGCGTCAGAAAATATAAAGCAGGTGCACTTCTAATGCGCAGAACCAGCATCAGAATTTTCGCAAGTAGGTGCAAAATTTCTGTAGAGACAAATAAAATCGGTTTACTTGCTGCCACGATCATGATGGCAAAGACAAATAAAGGTTCCGTAAAGTTGCGCTGGTCTAAAAATATTCTTGCAGTATTTAAATCATCAATAAAGCAGATGAAGATGATGAGGATGGCCGCCCAGAAGCCAAAAACAATTTCAACTTCGCCCAGCAGATGCCACAGTCCAGAATGGGAGCGTGATTTTTTGGCTAGCGTCTCAAAATATCCAGTGCAAAAAGTATGTAAAACTGCAATGGCAAAAATAATACTTGCACCAAGCTCTGTAGGGTTAAAGTTCATAGCAGAATGGTAGCAGGTGATGCCCTGCTTTATGACATTGTTACTTTAGGAGATTTTAGTGAAATTAAAAGTTGGCTATGAAGAGCTTATTGCCCGCGCGATGGCCGAAATCGAGACGGTTTCGCTAGAAAAAGCTCAAGACTTGCTAGGTGACTCCGATACCATATTTGTTGATATTCGTGATATTCGAGAATTAGAGCGCGAGGGCATGATTCCCAATGCCATGCACGCTCCAAGAGGTATGTTGGAATTTTGGGTGGATCCAGAAAGCCCGTACTACAAGCCGATTTTTGGCGAAGGTAAGCGCCTGGTTCTCTACTGTGCTTCTGCATGGCGCTCTGCATTGGCTACCGAGACACTGCAGAAAATGGGAGTACCGAGAGTCTCGCATCTGGAGGGTGGCTTTAGTGCCTGGAAGAAAGCTCAGCTACCTACAGTAGATAAAGCAAGCAAACCCCATTCGGCATAGATCTGTAATTAGCTAAATAATCAGCACTATTCAATTTATTTGAGGAAATTATGAGAAAAGTAGAGTCGCAGTTTGGCGAAGGACCGCTTCAGCAAAAATTAAGTACAGGTGATTTGCATTTTTTATCGGATGCGGAAGTCATTAAGGGTGGTGGCGGGACTGGACCAAGTCCACATGAATATTTGGGTGCTGCTCTGGCAGCCTGTACAAGCATGACATTAAAAATGTATGCCAGTCGCAAGGCAATGAATCTAGAGAACGTAATCGTTACTGTTGATATTGAGCGCAGCGATGACATCGAAAAATTTACGCGCGATATTCAGTTAATTGGTAATTTAAGTGCAGAAGAAAAAGAACGCTTAATGGAAATTGCTGATAAGTGTCCTATCCATAAAGCTTTAGCGGGGCAGATCCAAATAAAAACCCAGCCTGTAAGTTAATACAAGCTGGGTCGTTTTTTAAAGTAAAGCGAGTTTTAGTTAGGAGCTTTAGCTGGCTGATTATTTTTTCCAGCTTTGTAGCCAGAGTTGTATTCAGATGCCTGCTCTTTTTTGTAGGCGTCGTATACGTAACCAGAAGCCGCACCAACGGCCGCGCCACCAACTGCGCCCCAAATAGGGTTGCCGTGGAAAATGGCTGTACCAACAGCACCAGCAGCAGCGCCAATACTCGCGCCTGAAAGCGTGCGTTGCTCTGTGTTGCTCATATTTGAACAACCAGCGATAGCAAGGGTTGCTGCTGTAATCACAATAATTTTTTTCATATCAACTGATCCTTTAAATGTATTTTGAGTTCGCTAAGTACTGTGAATTATTTTTTGCCACAAGGAAAGCGTCCAGCCATAAATCCTAAGAACACACCTGCAGCTGGCTTATCAGCTACTTGTTGATTTGATTGTGCAAACTTTACAAAGTCACTAATGACATCGTCGCGCGCTGGAGCAGGTTGGTTAACGCAAATAAACGGTTTGGCACGTTGCGGATGACGAGTTGCTAAATAAGTTTCATACACGGCAGTAGTAAACCCGATGCAGAAGCTGCGAGATTCTGGGCTAGCAGGGAATTTGCAAACATTGACTAATTCTTGGGTGCTTAATACTTTGATGGTTTCTTGGGCCTGAGCTAGGCCAGAAAATGCCGCTAGAGCAGCCAAAACAACGAGGACTTTCTTCATGGGTTCTCCCTTGGGTGTATTAAATTTCATCATAAACCATATATTGGGCTAATTAACGCACTAAATGGGTGCATATTGCACTTGTTTGGGATTATTTTTTCCCCATAATGATGCAAAAAATCAGAGGGGTAATTTCATGGAAATTTTAAAAACAGGCAGCGATGCTTTATTCATTTTGCTCGGTGCCATCATGGTTCTTGCCATGCACGCAGGTTTTGCGTTCTTAGAATTAGGAACTGTTCGTAAAAAGAACCAAGTCAATGCACTCGTCAAAATCTTGGTGGATTTTGCGGTTTCGACAATTGCGTACTTCTTCATTGGATACAGCATTGCTTATGGTGTGAACTTTTTCTCTGGCGCAGAATTGCTGGCCGAGAAAAATGGTTATGAGTTAGTGAAGTTTTTCTTCTTGCTGACTTTTGCTGCTGCTATACCTGCAATTATTTCTGGCGGTATTGCAGAGCGCGCTAAATTCAATCCTCAACTGATTGCAACATTTATATTGGTCGGTTTTGTTTATCCATTCTTTGAAGGTATTGCATGGAACCAGCATTATGGTATTCAGGCTTGGATTAAAGGTTTGACTGGTGAAGAGTTTCATGACTTTGCTGGCTCAGTAGTAGTGCATGCAGTTGGCGGTTGGATTGCCTTGCCTGCAGTGATTCTCTTGGGCGCGCGTCGTGGTCGCTATACCAAAGAGGGTCAAATTTCTGCGCATCCACCTTCAAGCATCCCATTCTTAGCTTTGGGCGCATGGATTTTGGCAGTGGGTTGGTTTGGCTTCAATGTGATGAGTGCACAGACGATTGATAAGATCAGTGGCTTAGTTGCTATGAACTCATTAATGGCAATGGTTGGTGGCACACTTGCAGCTTGGATAGTTGGCCGCAACGATCCAGGCTTTACCTATAACGGCCCTCTTGCAGGCTTAGTTGCTGTTTGTGCTGGCTCTGATTTAATGCATCCAGTTGGAGCATTGGTTGTTGGCCTGGTCGCGGGTGCATTATTTGTTTACATGTTTACCTTAGTACAAAACCGCTGGAAGATTGATGATGTTCTGGGCGTATGGCCACTGCATGGTTTGTGTGGGCTTTGGGGTGGATTAGCTGCCGGCATCTTTGGGACAAAAGCGCTGGGTGGTATTGGCGGCGTCACCTTTACAGGCCAATTGATTGGCAGTGCTATCGGCGTGGGCGTTGCTCTGATCGGCGGCATTGTGGTTTACGGAGCGCTCAAGGCGTTGCTCGGTATTCGGATGTCACAAGAGGAAGAATATGAAGGTGCCGATTTAAGCGTGCACCGTATTTCTTCTACTCCAGACCGCGAGCCTAACTGGTAGTTTGAGAGTCTTTATTGATAGCCTGATTCATACCTATAATGAGTCATGGCTATATTTGAACTAGACGGAAATGCCCCTCAGTTATCTGAGGGCGCCTGGGTTGCCGAGAGTGCTGAGGTAATCGGCAAGGTAGAACTCCATAAAAATGCGAGCATCTGGCCTAAGGTAGTTGTCCGTGGTGATAACGATCTCATCCAAATCGGTGAAGGCAGTAATGTGCAAGACGCATCTGTTTTACATACCGATCCCGGTTACCCGCTCATCATTGGCAAGCATGCTACGGTAGGTCATCAAGTCATGCTGCATGGGTGTCATATCGGCGATGGAAGTCTTATCGGCATTGGTGCAGTTATCTTGAATGGCGCAAAGATTGGTAAGCATTGTTTGGTGGGTGCTGGGGCTCTCGTGACCGAAGGTAAAGAGTTTCCAGATGGCTCAATGATCATTGGCTCGCCTGCAAAAGCAGTAAAGACACTAAGCCCCGAGCAGATCGCTGGCATTGAAGATATTGCAGATCGCTATGTCAAGAATGCGCAGCGTTACATTAAGACACTCAAAAAGATTGTTTAAGAGTTTGGTGGGATATCTACACGCTTAGTGTGAATATCCCACCAAACTCTTGTCAATTAGCCTCTGCCGACAAACGGCATATTAGTTGCCATGATCGTCATTGAAAGAATATTGCTCTCTAGTGGAAGTTGAGCCATATGCAGTACTGCCTCACCTACATGATCCACATCCATACGTGGCTCGACCTTAATGGATTGATCGGCCTGCATAATGCCTGCGGCCATCCGCTCAGTCATCTCTGTTGCGGCATTACCGATGTCAATTTGACCACAAGCAATATTGAAGGGACGTCCATCCAATGAAATGGTTTTAGTCAATCCACTGATCGCATGCTTGGTGGCAGTGTAAGGAGCTGACATTGGTCTTGGAGCATGCGCAGAGATTGAGCCGTTATTAATAATTCTGCCGCCTTGAGGAGATTGCGCCTTCATCATGCGAATCGCCTCTTGAGAACATAAGAATGCGCCGCAGAGATTGGAGTTCACAACATTCATCCATTGCTCATATGTCAGCTCTTCCATTGGAATCGCTGGCGCACCAATACCGGCATTATTGAAAAGTACATCAATACGCCCAAAGCGTTCTTTTAGCGCTGCAAACAATTTCTTGACTTGATCTGGCTGACCAACATCGCAAGTGATCGCAAGACAGTTTTCACTGGTGCCGCCAATAGTAGTAATTGCTTTTTCTAGTTTCTCTAAATTGCGCCCAGTCAGCACAACCTGATAGCCACCTTTAAGAAGAGCTTTAGCTGCAGCTCTTCCAATACCTACTCCAGCGCCGGTGACGAGTGCTACTTTATTATTTTGTGGCATCGCTTTCTTTCTAATGAATGTCTCGGATGAATTCTATATTGCCCTATATTAACTTGGGTAATGCTAAAGCAGTGTAGTGATGCTGAGGACGGAGAATATATTACTCTCGGTACCAATGGTTTCGTAGAAGTGATATAAGGGGGCATTGCGTGAGTATTTCGCTGTCAAGGCGAACATTATTTATAAGGTAGCGAAAGAATCCTTGAAAAAATAATCTTTCACTTGATGCCTTATGATCACTTTATTATTTCTTATGACCGAATTTTCTGGAGATTTTTAGATGTCCCTTATTCAAAAGCTCAAAGCACGCGCTGCTAACAACAACCCCGTGCGTGTGGGGATTATTGGGGCTGGCAAGTTCGGCTCTATGTATCTCTCGCAAGCGCCACGTACTCCAGGCATTCATTTGGTTGCGGTCGCCGATTTATCTCCTGCTCGTGCAAAAGAATCGCTTGCTCGTGTAGGTTGGGACGCCTCTCGTTATAGCGCTACTTCATTGCAGGATGCTGCTAAGTCAGGTGCTACCTTAGTAACAGATGATGCAGAAAAAATGATTGCTAGTGAGCATATTGATATTGTGATCGACTCTACCGGTAGTCCAGCAGCCGGTATTCGTCATGCCTTACTTTGTTTTGATCATCGTAAGCACATCATCATGGTCAATGTGGAAGCGGATGTATTGGCTGGACCATTACTTGCCCGTAAGGCGGCAGAGGCTGGCGTAATTTATTCCATGGCTTCTGGAGATCAGCCAGCGCTCATCGCAGAATTAGTAGACTGGGCAAGAACGATTGGCTTAGAGGTTGTGTGTGCAGGTAAGGGTACTAAATATTTACCCATCTATCATCAGTCCACTCCAGATACTGTCTGGGGGCATTATGGATTTTCTGAGGAACAAGTTGCCGGTGGCGACTTTAATGCACAAATGTTCAATTCATTTCTAGATGGCACAAAATCTGCCCTGGAAATGGCTGCAGTATCGAACGCCTGTGATTTAACTCCTCCGAGTAATGGCTTGGAGTTTCCACCTTGTGGGGTAGATGACTTGCCGCATATCTTCCGACCCATTTCTGAAGGTGGCATTCTGAAGCAAAAAGGAACTGTCGAGGTTGTATCTTCGGTTGAGAGAGATGGGCGCCCGGTATTTAGAGATTTGCGTTGGGGTGTTTTTGCGGTGTTTGAAGCACCAAGTCAATATGTCATTGATTGCTTCTCACAATACGGCTTAAAAACGGATAGTACTGGTAAATATGCAGCGATGTACAAGCCTTATCACTTGATTGGCTTGGAGTTGGGTATTTCGGTGGCAAGCATCGCGGTGCGAGGAGAGGCTACTGGTGCGACTGGTGATTGGAGGGGAGATGTTGTTGCTACTGCTAAGCGCACACTAAAAGCTGGTGAGAAATTAGATGGAGAAGGTGGCTTCACTGTGTATGGAAAGCTAATGACAGCTGCAGATTCACTCAAACTTGGTGCCTTGCCAATTGGCTTGGCGCACAACATGATTCTGAATAAAGATATTCCAGCTGGGAAGCCATTGTCTTGGAGTGACGTAGATTACGATGCCACTCAGCAGGCAATTCAATTTCGACGTGAAATGGAAAAAGTATTTGCTTAGAGCTTAGGTGGATATGGTGCGATGATTCCAGATCAACCAGATGCCTGAAGAAGCAATTAGGATCATGCCTACGACGCTTAAGCCATCGGGTAGCTCACCAAAGATGAGATAGCCATAGCCAACAGCCCAGATCAGCTGCAAGAAAACCAAAGGGGTTAGTTTGTAAGGCCGCATTTTGTAGAACGCCAACACAACTAATAGATGGGCAAATCCACCAAATAAGCCTATCAAGCCAAATAAGACATACTCATATGCAGGTAAGGCGGGAAGTGGCGCTGAAAGCGGTAGTAATAAGGTAGAGATCACGAGCCCAACGATGCCGCTATAAAAGAAAGTCGTGTACTCCGAGTCATTAACCAGTTTTCTAGTGGAGAGCTGAAAGATGGCATTCAGAAATGCCATCAGAACCAGTAGTAGCGCCGCTATATGAAAAATTGCTGAGCCTGGTCTGGCAATAAAGAGGATGCCTAGGAAACCTACTGCGGCAACAAGCCAATCTTTTAATCCAACTCGCTCTCCTAAAATGGGCCCCGATAAAATTGCCACCCAAATTGGAGCGGTGAATGTAATTGACGATGCTTCAGCTAGGGGTAGCCAATTGAGCCCTGCAAAAAATAAGGCTGCCGTTGCAACAAGTAAGCAAGAGCGAAATAGTTGCAGGCGTAAATTGTAAGTGCGCCAGAAATTTTTTCCCAGAAAGTACCAGGCTATCGGGGCCGCAAGCAATAGTTGACCAAAAAAACGAGACCACACTACAGCGATGAGATTGGTATCTTGAACCAGAATCTTAGCCATTGCATCTACAGTAGAAAAGCAGATTCCACTCAGAATGAAAAGAAAAATCGGTGATTTCACTCTACAGAAACTCCTGCCTTAGCGCATATCCATTCGTTAAAGAGCTTAATTTTTTGACTATTCTTTGTATTCGAGCGATAGGATAAAAAATGGGTTCTATCGGTAGCAGGTAAAAATGTTCCCTTGCCTAATTCAACTAACTCACCACGTGAGATTTCTCTTTCAGCAAAGCGTACGCTCTCTAATACGGCGCCTATACCGTCCACAGCGGCAGATACTGAAAGGGCTGCACGGTCAAATGACATTTTTCGACTTGATGGATTTTTGAGTCCATTAATCTCAAACCATTGCTCCCATGTATGATGATTGAGTGAGGACTCAATCAGGGTTAGCTTACTCATTAACTCTTCTACTGGAATATTGGGATCAATTAATTCTGGCGAGCATAGCGGCATAATTTTTTCTTCACCTAAGGATAGGGAGGTAATCCCGGGGCCTTCATGAATAGATTGATAGGAGATCGCAATATCAACTTCTTGATTACGCAAGAGATCAATTGGCTCAGCTCCAGAAGTCAGTCGAATAGTGATATCAGGATTATTTTTGATGAACTCCGGCAATCTTGGGCTCAGCCACTTGGCGGCAAAACTCGGTGAGCAGTGCAAGGCAAGCACTTGTGAGCTGGGAGCGAGGGTCACTTCACTACATGCTACTTCAATGACATCAAATACTCTTGAGAGTGAATCCAATAAACGCCGACCTTCGCCTGTTGGCTCTACTTTGCGATTCTTTCGTAAAAAGAGCACCTTACCAAAATAGTCTTCGAGCTCTCGAATCTGATGACTAATGGCTGATTGAGTGAGGTGTAGCTCCTTAGCAGCTAAGGTGAAGCTTTCGAGGCGGGCAGCAGCCTCAAAAGCTCGCAGGAGCACATAATTTGGCATTTTTCTCATGTAAATGAAATATACATGATTTATATTCATCTATCCATGAATAGTTATCGTTTGTCAAAATCTGTTGCAGCCTTCATGATTGGCCTCAAGTTCAGGTTTGAATCTAAATAAATCACCCGATATTGATCTGCTTGTAAGAAAGAGGAATGTATATGGCCGAAGTAGTGGAAAAAGAACGTAAATTGGATTTGGGTGGTAGAGAGTCCATCTATCAACCAGAAGATAAAACCCAAATTTATCCTTATCAACCAAAATTCAAAAATTTTGCTGAGGAACGTCAGCATCTCAAGGAGCGGTTGGTGGCTGCTTGCAGAGCATTCGCTTTAGAAAAGTTTGATTATGGTTTTGCAGGACACTTAACCGTTCGTGATCCAGAGTTTCCAAATCGCTATTGGACAAATCCAATGGCTGTGCATTTTGATCAAGTGAAGGTGTCTAACTTAATTTTGGCAGATCACGAAGGTAATGTCATAGAAGGCAAGCATGCATTAAATCGTGCTGGCTTTGTATTGCACGCAGCCGTTCATGAAAAGCATCCTGACATTGTTGCGATGTGCCATGCCCACACCGTTTATGGAACCGCATTTGCATCGCTTGGTAAGCCATTAGATCCAATCTCACAAGATGCTGCTGCATTCTTTGAAGATCACATGGTGTTAGCAGAGCAAGCTGGTCAAGTAGCTGTTGAAGATAACGCTGGTTATCAAGTAGCAGGATCGTTGAAGAAAGTGAAAGCAATCATTCACCGCAATCATGGTTTATTGACAGTAAGTCGTCATAGTATTGAAGCAGCAGCGTTTTGGTTCATCGCCCTAGAGCGTTGTTGCAAGCAGCAGATGATGGTTGAAGCCACAGGCATTAAGCCTATATTGTTACCTCCAGAAGTGGCACGCTACAGCCGTGAGCACGTCGGTAGTGAGTACATTGGCTGGTTACATTTCCAACCAATCTGGGGTTATTTAAAAGAAAACCAGCCAGATATGTTTGCGTGATTTAAAAGATTGACGCTCAAAAAAAATCCCAGTAATGCTGGGATTTTTTAATTGCTTGAGAGAACTTGCTCGAGTTGAAGGATGAGACTTTTTCTAGCACGGGTTGCATGTAACTCAGAGAGCTCGGCAGCTTTTTTCTCATCACCATTTTTAATTGCATCTGCAATTGCTTGATGCTCATCCCAAATGGCCGAGCGTTGAGTCGATTGCAAGACTGCGCCCATGACTCGACGTAAATGAGCCCAATGTAGGTGAGCGCTTTTCGCAATGAGTGGGTTTTCGGAGGCTTCATAGATTGCACTATGAAAAGCAATATCAGCATCGATTAATGCTCTGACATCTCCTTTTTCAGAAACAGCACGACCATGCTTGATGAGGGCGGGATCAAGTACACACTTTTTGCTAGCTGCGAGTTTTGCGGCTAAAGAATCCAATGCACCACGTACCTCATACAGCTTATCAATCCACTCGATATTCAAAGCCGTGACTTGTAAGCCTCTGCCGGGAGCGTCCTCTACAAAGCCATCCATTTTTAGCTGACGCAGGGCTTGAAGGACGGGTAGGCGAGAAACATTCATTTGCTCAGCAATCTCTTCTTGGGTAATGCGAGTGCCGGGCTGCAAAGAGCCATCACTAATAGCATCGAGCAGTGCCTTATAGACCGCTTGGACGTAATCGGTTCTGGCTGGGAGTTTATTGAGTTGAGAAAGCATCTTTTTCGTGTTCTGGGTGCCTGAAATGCGTGTTTTGGGCCTGCGCCACTGTAAAAAATATTATATACTCTGTATACAGTATACAAAGTATGGAAAACTAGTCAATTCACAGGAGACTTTAGTAATGACAAGCAAACAGGAACAGGCGGAAAAGAAGGTAGGCGCTTCTGCTGGAACAAGTGCAAAGCCACAGAGATTGGTTCCCTATGGCGGTTACTACACCAATAAAGTTCCTGGCCATGATCCAGAGCTGACAGAAGTTGGTCCCGGCACGCCAATGGGTGAATACATGCGTGGATTTTGGCATCCCGTATGTATGTCACTAGAGTTGACTGACACTCCAAAATTTTTAACCATCTTGGGCGAAGAATTGGTTGCGTTTCGTGATGGTAGCGGCAGGGTTGGTGTATTGCATGCACACTGTGTGCATCGCGGCGCATCACTTGAATATGGTTTGATTCAAGAACACGGTATTAAGTGTTGCTATCACGGTATGGTATTTGATGTCGATGGCACCTGTTTAAATGCACCTTTCCCTAAAGGTGAAGAAGCTGAAGCGGAAAAATATGCCTGCTCAATTCAGCAGGGTGCATACAAAGCATTCGAAAGAAATGGTTTGGTATTTGCATACATGGGGCCTCCTGATAAAGAACCGCCATTCCCAGAGTGGGAGTCTGACTTCACGGTAGCACCTGGTGATGAACTAGTGCCTTACAGTAATTTCCAGCACTGCAATTGGTTGCAAGTTCAAGATAATGCTGCTGATAATTTCCATACCGCAGAATTGCATGCTGCTAAAAACGTTGTGGGCGGTCATTTTCAAGGCACAACATTTGATGAGGTGGGCGCTCCAACCATGGAAGTCCATCCAGATATGCAGTTTGTACCAATCCATGGCGGTAGAGGCTTAGCTTGCTCTGGCGCACGCCGTGTTAACAACGATAAATTGTTTATTCGTGTTCAGCATCAAGTGCTACCAAACCTTAGTTTGCATGCCTACACCTCTGAAGATGGTTCTAATAAGAAATTATTCAGCCGCTTTCATATTATTCGCTGGACAGTTCCAGTCGATGACTTTAATAGCAAGATGATTGGTTGGCGAGTGATGGGTCCTGGTATTGATACTCGCGGTATCGGACAAAAAGAGTTGGTTGGCTACGAGTCAATTGACTTTTTAGATGGTCAAGTTGCCTTGAGAAGGGCTGAGCGTTTTGGCAAGCATACGATTAATGACATCGTGGATATCCCATCAGATCACAGGGCACGTTCAAATTACAAAATGGCGCAATATGCACCTGGCGATTACGAAGCCATCATTAGCCAGAGACCAATTGCGATTCATGCACTAGAAAATCCGACCAAGTTTGATGCGGGCCCATATTTATTCAGAAAGCTGTTACGTGATGCAGTTCGTGGCTCTAATCCAGCAGCTAGCGCAGAAGCATTCTCTGAGTGGTTAAAAGAAATTAATGGCGCTCCAAATAGTTATTGCTCTGGTAACGTGTTTGAGCTACCAATTGGCGCTACGACTGAAGAAGAAGTTGCACAAAGGCGCTTCGTTGCTAAGAGTGTAATTTCTATTCTCACAGAGAGCGAGCAGTACAAAGGCAAAGAGCGTGAGGCCTTCGTGAAGCAAAAAATGGAAGAGCTTGAGCAAACTGCAAAAGCACAATTTAAGCATTAATCTATAGATCAGAAGAGATGGGCTGCGATTGCAGCCCATTCTTTATGTGGAGCGAGACAAAAAGTGAATAACATTTCCAGCGCAGACTCTGAAGAGCTAATGATTGAGGTTCAAAGTACCGGCCAAAAAATAAGTATCACGAGAGCCGAATCCATCATCGATGCTTTGGCAAGATCCGGTATTGATATACCTACTTCATGCCAATCCGGCTTGTGCGGTACCTGTAAGACCAGATATATCAGTGGCGATATAGAGCATGGCGACTGTATTTTGAGTGATGACGAACATCAGGAGTACTTAACTCCTTGTATCTCGCATATCAGAAGTGGAACATTAGTCCTTGATTTATAAAAAACAAAGTAATTACAAAATATACGTCTTAGGTGCGGGTGCTGTTGGTTGCTACTTCGGCGGCATGTTAGCCCGCGCGCATCATGATGTCACTTTTATTGCTAGGTCTGAGCGTACTAAGGCTCTCAATGAGTCTGGCTTAGAGATGGATTGCAAGGCATTTCATGAAACGATTGCAGTCAAGGCAAGCGCTGAGCTCTCGATTTTGAGTGATGCCGATTTAGTTTTGCTGAGCGTGAAGTCGCTCGATACTGAACGGACGCTTGCACAAGTTCAATCTATTCTGCCAAGCAAGGCAGTGATTCTGAGTCTGCAAAATGGCGTAGCCAATATTGACGTTGCCTCCAAGGTGGTTGCCAATCCAATTTATGCGGCAGTGGTTTATGTTGCTGCAGGGATGGTTGGTCAAAGAACGATGAAGCATCACGGCAGAGGTGAGTTGCTGATTGGCAATCCATCGCAAGCCAATGACCGAGATGATCAATACCTTCAAGGGATTTGCGCCTTATTTGAGGGGGCAGGTGTGCCTTGCACAATCGCGTCACAGATTAAGAGAGATATGTGGCTAAAGTTTTTAGTGAACTGTTCTTTTAATGCCATTTCAGGAATTGGTCAGATTCCTTATGGAGAAATGGTGAAGTCTCCCGAGATTGTTAAGTTGATTGAGGAAATTACTAAAGAGTTTCTAGCGATTGCTGCACTTGAAGATGTCAATATCACGATGTCTGAAGCTGTTGCAATCAATGCCTCTATAGCGACCACGATGGTCACCCAAGTTTCTTCTACTGCCCAGGATCTGGCCAGAGGAAAAATGACAGAGATTGATTTCTTAAACGGCTATATCGTGGAGTTGGGTAAGCGATACGGAATTCCTACCCCCTATAACGAATCCGTTTATGCCTTAGTCAAAATGATGGAATCGCAAATCAAATAGTAGGGTTTGATCCTTCTGCATCAATTTGCTTTTCCCAAGAGGCATCTATAAATGCAGATAGCTTCATGCATTCATGAAAGATTTTCATGAGGGTAGGATAGGGGTTGATATCCATCTTGATGCTTAAGGCATTAAAGACTTGTGGCACTAGGCAAATATCAATGAGGCCTGGCTGATCTCCGCAAGCAAAACGACCGACACGCGGGTCGCCACTTAATTGCTTTTCCATACTATCAAGACCTATTTTGATCCAATGCTGATACCAGGCATCTTTCACCTCATTATTGGCTCCCACTTGCTTGATTAAGTAGCGTAACACCCGTAAGTTGCTAATAGGGTGAATATCAATCGCAATATCCATCGCTAATGAACGCACCCAAGCACGATCGATTGGTGAACTTGGTAGCAAAGCTGGTTGAGCCTGAATCTCTTCTAAGTATTCAATAATGGCCAGCGATTGATGAATGCTATTTTTTCCATCATCCAATAATGGCACTAGACGGTTTGGATTTTTATTCACATAACCCTCAGACATTTGTTCGCCACCATTTTTAGTGAGGTGAACTGGAATGACTTCGTAATCCATACCCTTGAGGTTTAGTGCAATGCGAACACGGAAGGCTGCTGAGCTACGCCAATAGCTATAGAGCTGGGGTTTCATGTGAATACTTTCGTTTGACTCGTTGCTCACAGTATATTGATGAAGCAAATTTGAGAGAAGGGCTTTTCAATTGCTTTAGACTGCTTGCTATGGAAGATATTAATTTTTGGATTGGCATCATCGCAACTATGGCATTTGCCGTTACTGGTGTTTTAGCTATTGCAGATCGTGGAGTGGATATTTTTGGTGTTTTAGTGCTGGGCTTGATCACCGCAATCGGCGGGGGAACCATTCGAGACATTATCTTAGAGGCTCCTCCCTTTTGGGCTGAGAACCAGATTTATGTGTGGCTTGCGCTAGGTGCTAGCGTACTCACTTTCTTTGCTGAATCTTTTTTTACTCAACCGCAGATATATCGGTGGATGTTATACATCGATGGTTTTGGTGCTGCACTATTTGCGATTCAGGGGGCAGATAAAGCTTGGAATATGGATTTTGGCTTGCCAGTTGCGCCCGTGATCTTGGGAGTCATTACAGCCATTGGCGGAGGTTTACTACGGGATGTTTTGGCTGGACGCAAAACACTATTAATGTCGCATGAGTTATATGCCATTCCGGTAACGCTGGGATGCTTTGCTTATGTACTGGTGTTGAACTTTATTCCTCAATATGCGATTGAGGGTTCTGTACTGTGTATGCTGGGGATCTTTGGACTACGCGCAGCCGCTATTTATTGGGATCTGCGCGTACCAAAGATGTTTATTACTAAAACGCGCTAACTGCTCCGTCACTACGTGGGTCCCAGCCACCACGCAGGGTGCCCGAGGGATCGCGAATGATGCAACCAGCATGACCAACCGTCTCATCAAAAGCATCTAACATCTCAATGTCATGCCCCATGGCATGCAATTCTTTTGCAACCCATGGACTAAAGCGAGATTCTAATTTCAGACTATCGCTTGTTTGGCCCCAAGTGCGACCGAGCAACCAGCGTGGGCGACTAATCGCATCTTGTGGATCAAGTCCATAAGTAGCGGTGCGAGTAAAGACAGCGCATTGTGTTTGCGGTTGACCATCACCACCCATGGTGCCGTAGACCATTGAGCGACCATCTTTGAATAAAGCCATGGCTGGATTGAGCGTGTGGAAAGGTTTGCGATAAGGCTCAAGATGATTCAGCATCTTAGGATCTAATGAGAAGCTGCAACCCCGGTTCTGCCAATTCACACCAGACTTCGGTAGAACAATGCCAGCCCCAAACTCGTGATAAATACTTTGAATGAAAGAGACGCAGTTACCATCGCCATCAATCACGCCCATCCAGATCGTATCTGCAGGGCCTTTGCCTTGACCCCAAGGTAAAGCTTTTTTAGGGTTGATGTTCTTAGCAAGTGTTTTCAAGAATGCGGGAGATAAAAATGCTTGCGCATTCTTTGTCATGTAAGCCGGATCAGTTACAAATTGATCCCGAATCTTAAATGCTTGTTTGGTTGCTTCAACGCAGTGATGCACATACTCCGTACTATCTACCTTGAAGCGTTTTAAGTTCAATTGATCCAAGATGCCAATGATCATCAATGACACCACGCCTTGCGTAGGCGGAATCATGTTGTATACCTTACCAGTGCTGTGCTTGAGCTCAAGTGGATCAATCAATTTTGCATGGTGACGATGCAAGTCGCTTAAGCGCAGAGGGCTGCCAATATCAGTCAGTTCTTTTGCTAATAAATCAGCAAGATCACCACGATAAAAATCATCCGTACCTTTGCTTGCAATTTGACGCAATGTTTTAGCAAGACGCTCTTGCTTAAAGATACTGCCAACTGCTGGTACTTTACCGTTTGCTAAGAACGTCTTAGAGAAACCAGGGATAGAGCTGAGTTCCTCACACTTCTTAGCGGTTAAGCTTGATTGACTATGAGTAACTGGCACACCGGCTTCAGCGTAATGAATAGCATCAGCTAATAAACGCGATAAAGGAATCTTGCCGCCTAGACCTTGTTTGGAGAGCTTATGCGCAGCACCCCAGCCAGAGATTGTGCCGGCAACAGTATTGGCTGCAACCGGCCCACGAAATGGAATCGCTTTAGTAATACCGCGCTCTGCATACCATTGCTTGCTAGCTAAGCCGGCAGCAGCGCCACAGGCATCAATACCACCCATTGCTTTACCAGGTGAATGAATCACCCAGAATGAGTCACCACCGATTGAATTCATATGGGGATAAACGACAGCAATGGTAGCTGCTGCAGCCACCATTGCTTCTAATGCGTTACCACCTTCTCTCAGAACTGCTAATGCTGATTCAGAAGCAAGGGAATGCGGTGCGACCGCCATCCCTTGAATACCCCACTTTGCTTGCATTGCAAAACCCCTCTATTTTTTGTGCAACTATTTTTGTATTATTTATTGTCTCGCAATTGTCGCTCGATATCCGCACTAGAGTCTACGGTGATCTCATTTTGCTCAACGCCAGCTAGTGGATCAACCGAGGGCCCGCTGGCATCAAAGGCAGCAGTCGGCTTATCAACAAAGTAGGTCACTGTTTCTGGGATGAAGATGATGATCGCTACCAAAATCAGTTGCAGACCAACCCACGGTAGGGCTCCATAGTAAATATCAGAGCTTTTAACGGTTTTATCGGCCACCCCTCGCAAGTAAAACAAGGCAAACCCAAATGGTGGATGCATGAATGAGGTCTGCATATTGGCACCGAGAAGCACACCAAACCAGATCAGATCAATACCTAACTTATCTGCAACAGGCGCTAGCAGTGGAATAATGATGAATGCAATTTCAAAATAGTCTAAGAAGAAGGCTAAGAAGAAGACAAATAAGTTCACCACAATCAAGAAGCCGATTTGTCCGCCTGGCAGGCCTGTTAAGAGCTCCTCAATCCAAAGGTCCCCATCTACTCCGCGGAAGGTCAAGCCAAATACCGTAGAGCCAATCAGAATGAAGATCACCATGGCATTGATGCGCATGGTTGAGGTCATCGCTTCCCAAACTAAAGTTTTTTGTAGACGCTTGTTCATTGCTGCGAGAACTAATGCTCCTACAGAACCCATGGCGCCACCTTCAGTTGGTGTAGCTAGGCCCATTAAGATCGTTCCCAGCACTAAGAAAATTAGCGCAATTGAAGGAACAATACCCCACAGGATTTTCTTAAATAACTTCCAATCAATTTTTGGGCGAGCCTCTGGAGGAAGTGCCGGCACATCTTGCGGTCTAAAAATTGACAAGAAGAAAATGAATAAACAGAACAGAGCCACTTGAATAATGGATGGTCCAATAGCACCAGCATACATATCACCAACAGACTTACCTAACTGGTCGGCCAACACAATTAATACGAGTGATGGTGGAATCAATTGGGTAATGGTTCCTGACGCAGCAATCACTCCGGTAGCTACACGTGGGTTATAGCCATAGCGCAACATGATTGGCAGAGAAATTAATCCCATTGCAATCACAGATGCGGCCACGGTTCCAGTAATGGCACCCAGAATTGCGCCAACAATAATGACTGCATAAGCTAAGCCACCACGGACTGGGCCAAACAACTGACCCAAGCCTTCGAGCATGTCTTCTGCTAATCCACATTTCTCCAGAATCGCACCCATGAAGGTGAAGAAGGGAATGGAGAGTAGCAAGTCATTCGAGAGAATACCGAATACTCGGTCTGGCAGCGCTTGTAAGAAAGTGGGCTGAAACATGCCCATTTCGATACCGATAAATGCAAAGAATAGGCCAACAGCGCCAAGAGAAAAGGCGGCTGGATATCCAAGCAATAAAAATATAATTAAGCCCCCAAACATGATGGGGGCCATCAAATCATGGCTAATCATTGCAGAGGTCTTTCGTACTTAGGATCGATTTGAATCATGCCGATAATGGCAGCATAGCGTTTGATAATTTCTGAAATACCTTGGAGAGTTAGTAAGAAAAAGCCCAAAGTAATCGCGCCACGAACTGGCCAGCGAATCAGGCCACCTGGGTTACTCGAAGTTTCATTTTGAATTACCGAAGTAACAAAAAATTCCCAGGAGTAGTAACCAATGATGATTGTTACTGGTAAGAAGAAAACAATGCCACCCCAAAAGTCCAACCAGAGTCGGAGTTTGTTGGGGTACATTGCATAAAGTACGTCTACTCGCACATGTTCATTGAGACGGAAAGTAGTTGCAGCACCAAACATCACCATGCCGGCGAATAGATACCACTGCGCCTCTAGCCAACCGTTGGAGCTGACATTGAAGCCATACCGAATCAGCGCATTTGCTGTGCTGACCAGTACGGCTATCAATACCATCCAACTCGCTAATACACCAAAACGGTCATTTAAACGATCAACGAAACTTGCAAAAACTAAAAATTGTTTTGGCATATCAGATTCTCAATAAGTTTTTATTTGACTGGATTGGTCAACATGAAGCTCATGAGAGTTTGCTCAGCAACTTTGTTCCACAACATTTGATCGTTGCGGAATTTTTTCCAAGGCTCGTAAATCTTCTTGAACGATGGATTTTTAGCTGCCTCTTCTTCGTACATTTCAAAAGCTGCAGTAGATGCGGCTTTCATAATTTCTGTTGAATAAGACTGTAGCTTCACACCGTTCTTTATTAAGCCTTGCAAGGCGATTGGGTTTTTGTAGTCGTACTCGGCCATCATGTCGATGTTGCATTCGGCGCACGCTGAAGCCAAAGCCTCTTGGTATTGCTTAGGCAATTTTTCCCATTCCTTGATGTTGACGTACATGGAGTACATCGAGCAAGCTTCCCACCATCCTGGGTAGTAGTAGTAAGGAGCAATTTTGTAGAAGCCGAGTTTTTCATCGTCGTAAGGACCAACCCACTCAGCCGCATCAATCACACCTTTTTCAAGCGCTGGATAAATATCACCACCGGCGATTTGTTGTGGAATCGCTCCTAAACGGGACATGACTTCGCCACCGAGACCAGCGATACGCATCTTCAGGCCCTTAAGGTCAGCAACAGTCTTGACTGGCTTTTTAAACCAACCACCCATTTGAGTGCCAGTGTTACCTGCTGGAAAAGAAATAATGTTGTAGTCACGTAAGAACTCGCGTTGGAGTTTCAAGCCGCCACCCCAATACATCCAAGCATTTTGCTGGCGTTGATTCATGCCAAATGGAACAGTTGTATCAAAGGCAAAAGTTTTGTTTTTACCTACAAAGTAATAGCCGGCAGTGTGGGTGCACTCAACAGTGCCTTGCTGTACCGCATCAACGGTACCGAAGGCTGGAACGATTTCGCCCGCGCCGAAAATACGAATTTGGAATTTGCCATCAGTCAAAGCGGCAACCCGCTTGGAGATGAACTCGCCACCACCATAAATAGTGTCTAAGCTCTTTGGAAAGCTAGAAGCACAGCGCCATTTCACTTCTGGCATAGATTGGGCAATCGCCGGTGCAGCTAATACACCTGCAGCTGCGCCAAGTGCGGTTTTACCTAAAAAGGCACGTCTTTTCATTTGAATTGCTCCTTGTTGGATATTTATAGGGCGGCATTTTAGTAATGCCTTTTTATTTACTTCTGAGACTATTAAAACGAATTGGGGTTTTATTTCTTAATGTAGTTTGCACCCAGATGCACAGATACGCACCCTCTTTGTGCATACTGCCATAAAAGTGGGCTAATCCATATTAGCATCATGGTTTATGGGGACGTTGCAGTAAATCCACATTTCTAGGGAAAACCCTTAGCTAACTATATGGGCAAATACCCTTACTACTAATATGGCAAAGCATAATCACACGAGTTGTTTTTTTCTTAAATAATTAGGAGCTTCTGATGTCAACATCAACTAAAGCAGCCCCAATGACCGCTGAAGAGCGCAAAGTTATTTTTGCTTCCTCTTTAGGTACGGTTTTTGAGTGGTACGACTTTTATCTTTACGGTTCTTTGGCTGCCGTAATTGCCAAGCAGTTCTTCTCAGGCCTAGATGCTGGCTCTGCCTTCATTTTCGCTTTACTAGCGTTTGCTGCTGGTTTCATCGTGCGTCCTTTTGGCGCATTGGTGTTCGGTCGCTTAGGCGATTTGATTGGCCGTAAGTACACCTTCTTGGTCACTATCCTCTTAATGGGTGGCGCAACCTTCATCGTGGGTATTTTGCCTAACTACGCAACTATCGGTGTTGCTGCTCCAGTAATCTTGATTGCATTGCGTATGCTCCAAGGTTTGGCTTTGGGTGGTGAGTACGGTGGCGCTGCTACTTATGTTGCAGAACATGCTCCTCACGGTAAGCGTGGCGCATACACAGCTTGGATTCAGACAACTGCTACTTTAGGTTTGTTCCTCTCCTTGCTCGTGATTTTGTTCACACGTGAATTCACTGGCCCAGCATTTGATGTTTGGGGTTGGCGTATTCCTTTCATCGTTTCTATCGCATTGTTGGCGATCTCTGTTTGGATTCGTTTGTCCATGAATGAGTCACCAGCTTTCAAGAAGATGAAAGAAGAAGGTAAGTTATCTAAGGCACCTTTGAGCGAGTCATTCGGTCAATGGAAAAACTTGAAGATTGTTATCTTGGCATTGTTTGGTCTGGTTGCAGGTCAAGCGGTGGTTTGGTACACAGGCCAGTTCTACGCTTTGTTCTACCTCACACAAGTGTTGAAAGTAGATGCTAAGACTGCGAACTTGTTGATTGCTGCTTCTTTGGTAATCGGCACTCCATTCTTCGTAGTGTTTGGTAGCTTGTCTGACAAGATCGGTCGTAAAGTCATCATCATG